>Ga0334884_1001147_pt1 | contig 41576 bp, 27 predicted proteins | sample GraSluR1_MG_7_FD_207215 | JGI IMG/M metagenome (GOLD analysis project Ga0334884, IMG submission 207215) | Sludge microbial communities from methane-producing bioreactor in Wageningen University, Netherlands - Granular Sludge_12_05 R1 | ecosystem: Engineered > Bioreactor > Anaerobic >... | reverse complement strand
CGGGGGTGCCTGAAGTTCGTCACCGAAAGGAGCGACCTAGGGCAAAACTGGTAACTGGGGCTAAGTCGTAACAAGGTAGCCGTACCGGAAGGTGTGGCTGGAACACCTCCTTTTTGGAGCTGTAATGACCTGAGGAGTTACCCTTTACCATTACTCTTTTATGCTATCTTTGTTTATCCAGTCCCGTAGCTCAGTTGGTTAGAGCACTACACTGATAATGTAGGGGTCAGCGGTTCAACTCCGCTCGGGACTACAATTAAGTTCTTTTAAAGAGAGAAGAGAAAAATTTGCTATTTTCTTTTATTTGCGTACATTTGCGCTCTCTAAACCGGGGGATTAGCTCAGTTGGCTAGAGCACTTGCTTTGCAAGCAAGGGGTCATCGGTTCGACTCCGATATTCTCCACCAAAAAGCCGCCTTTTTCAAGGGCGGCTTTTTTTATGCAACACAATGTGGATATCATGCTCGTAACCAAATCAATCTATTTTTTCTAATTTGACAGTGACCCAGTTTGTAGCACGTTTTTCGTTAGGATCTACAAATATTTTATAGGAACCGCACTGGAGCACTGTACCTACTACGCTGTTTAAAGGAGTAAAGTAACTCTCTTTTCGGGAGTCTCCATGTACAATCCTGAAACCTTCGGCCTCTCCGGTAACCGATATTATTTTCATAGGTTCAAAGAGAATGACAGTTTCGCTGTAGTATTTGCCTGAACCTGCTTTCCCGTTTGGATTTGGCCTGTATGTTCCGGACAGTTCCTTAGCATAAATTCCTTTCTTGAAATTGTTCTCGGCATCTTTGAACCATTTTGCTTCCCAGTTATTATGGTCAGATGCAATTTTCAGTTGGGCTTGCTGTTGTTGGTTTTGAGGAGATCCTGAGAGAGGGACCAAGAATTGGATCTTGAGTTTCCCGAGACAGTTGCCAGAAGCATTGCTGTTGTTTTTTACCATGGATTCGCCTCCAATGACAACATTGGAAAATCCTGTACCCGGTTTTCCACTGAACATATCAAGGGAAGGGAATCCTGTGGCGGATGCCCACTCTGCCTTGTACCTTGTGTCCGGATTGAAGTTGCTTTGTTTCAGGAGTTTTTCGTTGGTGGCGGCAACCATTTGTGCAGAGTGTATAGTCCTTTTCCCGGACAGGTTTTCAATTTCAAGTTCTCCGTCAAAGAGGTACACATCACTTGCCCCTTGGTCATTGACTGATACTTCAAAGCAAGTTCCTTTTACTCCTGCCTGGAGCGAAGGGGTAATCACCTTGAATATTTGTCCCTGTTTTTTGAGATTGTAAATGGTTTTACCTCTGTGAAGCAGTATTTCTGTAAGGTCATGGTTGTAATTGATACGGGTACCGGGCTTGATGCTTACCTTGGAGCCGTCTGCATAGTTTATCTCTGCAGTTGTAGATGCATCGGCATTGAGTGTCCTTAACTCAGTGTTGATTGAAAGGTTTCCTTTAAGTACTCTCAAAACATCACCTTTACCGGTAAGATCGTACTCTTTACCTGCAGACAATGTATTTTCGTTGTCCCATTTGTTCATATTAAGGGATGCTTTGGGGATTGGATTACTTAGCCAGTTCAGAACTTTGCCAAATACCATGAAATCTGTGGTTATGGATTTTGTCCCGTATCCCATGGCATCGGGAATTGCCGGAGAGTGTTTCATGGAGGTCAGAAGCACCTCTGCTACACCGTTGAGCCTGGCAGAGCGTCCGTCCACCACCCCGTCTGTTCCCTCTACATAGATATTACCATATTGTATATATGGGTTTATATGGCTTCCTGTTTTTTCTGCTGAATTGAATTGCCTCATTACAGGAGAGGTTGCATCAACATCTTTTGCCATTCCCTTGTGGGCATCGGAAAAATAGGCGGCCGCTTCGCCTGCCATGAGCCTGGCAGCATCGTAGATTCCGTGGTTTGGAGTTCCCACCATTATGATCTTTCGTATAAACTTCCCTTTGGATGGGTGAATGTTACTGTAATGCCTTGCAATGAGCCCTCCCATACTATGGCAAACCAAATCGAAATTTGAGCACTTAAGGTTGTTGTTGGAAAAGATTTCCAGTTCATTTTTGATGTTGCTTTCCAAAAGGTAAGATTGGGCAGCAATGTCCATGGAACCGCTCAATTCATTTCTGGCGTAGTAATCACTTCTGTGGGTCATATACCCTTTTTGGATAAGCATTCTGTCCAGGAGTTCCCATGTGCTTTTGTCTCCGGTAAAGCCGTGAACCAAAATGACAGGTGTGCGGCAATAATTGATTTCTATTGTTTTTGACTGTTCATTGCCTTCTGTGCCGGTATAATTGAAGTTGATTTTGGAAGGATAGTACCTGACAGGTTTCCCTTGTTGAGTGTTTGCAGTAAGTGCTCCTGCAGACTCGGGAATATCTTCTGGCGGGAAATAGTATAACTTGTTGCTGCCGGATGACAGGTTTATGCTTCCGTTGTTGTTTCCTTGATTTCCAGTAGAAGAAGATAATGAGCCTTTGTTTCCTTCTACCGAGTAATTGATGGTTTTAACACCTGGCAAGGATATGTCTATCACTACATAGTTGCTGCCGTCGGAGACAACATATTTCCAAGGTTTGCCTGTTGCAGGGTTGGTTTCCAGTGATATTCCCCCTTGTTGATCTGGTTTGTCTGGTTGGACAGGTTCTTTTATGCTTTTGTTATCGTTGGATGAAACGTATGATTTACCTATGGTTTTACCGGGTAGTATGTTTTTCATTCCATCCAAAAAGAGGTTGTCACCATCTTTTTTAAACCTGCCTTCTACTGTAGCATAGATTTTTTGTGGAGTTTCCGGGGTTTTTTCTTTTTCGTAAAACTGGTAATTATATACTTCAAAAAAAATCTTGACGTTGCTGTTTTCTTTTATCTCATTTTTGGGATACCAGACAGTTATTTTTTGATTATTTGCTCTTTCAGATGTATAGCTAGGAAAAATAGTGTTTGCACCGTATACCTTTTTACCATCCAATTCTATTCTGTAACTGAATTGGATTGAAGCTTGTAGTGCCCCTCCTCCCGAATAATATGGATTAATAACTGACATCTTGGAAATCAGTACAAAACTGCCTTCGTTGTGATATTCGATATTGGTCCAGTCAGCGTAGATGTCGTGAATAATGAGTTTAGTTGTCTGCCCCGCCAGTTTAAGTTGGGCAAACAACATGACCGGCAATAGCAAAAATATTAACTTACGCTTCATGGTTTGGTTATTGAATGTTGAATTGCTTTATGACTGGTTTCCCATTCTCTCCAACAATTTCCATTGAAACCTGGTACAAGCCGGTTGGCCATCCGTTGTTTGGCCTTGAAAGGCTGGAAAACATATCAATATTCCCGATATTGTCTCCGGAACTGAGTTCTACGCTGTCAATCTCTATTGTAGTGTCTCCAAGGTATGACCAGGTGAACTTGACAACTGTGTTTTCGGGTGCGTTTTTCAATACACAACTAGCATATATTACTTGTGAAGAGGCAGGCAAAGTTGCGTTATCCTGGCTGCAGAGATTGCCGTTTAAAGTTGTGCAAACCTTTGCATCTGTAATATTGGCTGTAGAAACACTGCATTCACAGCCGGTAAGGGCAAACAAGAAAGTGATTGCCACAAATGATAAGAATAATTTTTTCATAGCTTGTTTTGTTTTGGTTGTTGTTAAAATGCCGGATATTGCACCAGGCAGGTAATCTTGTGTTCGCAACCAGATGATGTCTTGGATTGCTGGTCGCTTATTATCATCAATTTTGCATACTTACCGTTGGTCAGTTTAAATACAAGCACTTCGTTGAGGGGAGCCTCTGCGCAATCGATGAAATCCTTGCCGTCGCTAAGGTACCCCGATGAAGGTGCAGATGTGACATCTTCCATCCTGGATTTGCCGGTCCTTACCCAATTTCCTGTAAGTGCAGGCAACGGGGTGCACCAAGGCCTGTTCATGACATCCGGCTCGGGCTCGTAGTCTGTGCGAAGTTTTCCGGAGGCAAAATCATATCCGTAGGTCTTGTTGTCCATTACAATTTTCTTTACCCCTGCCGGTTGTTTGGTGTTTGTGGTTTGAGATGTTTTATGTTGAGTTGTATTTGCAGAGCTTTTGGCAGTCCCGGATGCAGACGCCCATTGTGTATTGTTTTGTGTATTGTTGATTTGTGATGGTTGGGCAGAACCTACCTTGAAGGAGGTTTCTGACAATTTCCTGCCCATATGCCATATTTCGGCCCTGTATTCGCCAGTGGGCCAATTGCCCGCAATATTCTCTATTGTAGAGTGTACTTTGTTGATCCCATTGGTTTTTGGTTTGTATTCGTTTTCGGCTACAAGGCATTGTTGAGTAATACTATACCATTTGACAATAAAGTTTTTTCCGTTGTCCCTGCCATTGTGGGCTGCAACCAAATGGATTGTTTTTTGCGTGGGATCTATTATCTCTTTTGGAGATGTAATTGTGAGGGTGTTGTTGATTCCGGTTCCCAAAGCAATATTTGTAACCATAAGTGGATTTGGTTTGGAGTCAAGTGGTCTCCTCTGTATTGGTGTGGCATCCGGTGCAGTACTGTTTGCTGTGTTTGTTGCTTGTGGCGGGTTTACCCTGTTGGTTGTTTGGGCAGTTTGTTGTTGGTTGTATGTGACCGTAAAGGTATTGGTAATGGCATCGGACTCTGCATTCCTGCTTGCAAAAAGGTTTTCCGGGATAAGTGTCCACACAATATAGGCAGTGCCGTTTTGAATTGTGTAAAATGCAGCAACAATCACATTGATGTTGTTGTACTTCCATCTGAACCCTGCCAGGCCGCCATCCATACCATTCAGGTTGTGGTTTTGGTTTACCAGTTGAGTTGCTCCTTTTATTATGTTTTGTGAAAATGTTTTTATAACCTGCTCTTTGGAAACATTGTTGTTTACCTTGAAAGAGCGTATCCTTATGGCAACGTTTTGGTCTGGACTCAAAAGTGCAAGGATTTTGTCGCTACCCTCCCAAAACTCATTGGTTTGGTAATTTGCCGGTACCTGGATTTTGTAATTCATATTAGAATCCTCTATCCATTTTGTTTGTGCACTGGCAACAGATGCCATTATCAGCAAGAAAAGGGTCAGTTTAATATGCTTTTTCATTTTCCCTGGTATATATGTTTTGGTTCTGATTTTCCAAAAGCCAAGGGATTTAACAGTTTTAGGGCGACCCTGAGGTAAGTGTACATTAAATCCTACACTAAAAGTATTCTTTTTTCAGGTTAAAGAATATTCAAAGTGTAAAAATAATGTGCAATTTGTACAAAAGTTGAAGTGTGGTTTTTTTGAAAAATCACCTTCCTTTGAATGGTAAAAGTTTCACTTTGTAAGTTTCCTGGAAATACTGGAAATACATATAAAGCTGGTAATTCAACTCAAAGTCATACTCTGTTTGCGGACTGTAATCTATGTAGCTGGATATAAGCCTGTCCCCAGCAGAGTACCTTCTGTTCCATTCGTTGACATACTGGGTGTTCATGTTCTGTAGGTATGTGTTTGAGTATTGGTTTTTGGAAAATGCCCTTGAGTTGAGCCAATATTCAAAGCCATGGTCAAAGACAAGAAGTTCGTATTCAAGGGAATCTTTTGCCTGGGTTGTGTCACGCAGGGTAAGCCTGCCGGCATTCGTTTGGTTGGTCCCTCTTTGGATAGAACAAGAGAAGGTACTGGCAACAAGTGCAACGAAAATAAAAGTACTTACAATCTGTTTCATCTCTCATTTATTTTAATTAATACCTAAATTTACTACAAACATGGTTCCAAAATTCAGTAAAACCTTTTACTTTTGTATTATGCTAAACAAGATTTGACTAAACTACACCAAAACATAAAAACCATGAAAAATATCTTTTTGACAACATTGCTAATATTGGCAGTGGCTACAACAAACGCGCAGTCGAAATCTCCTTTTTTGTTTGAAAGTGGCAATACATCAATTAAATTTGGAGGGCATGTGAGATTGAACTCTTACGTAGATTTTGATGGTGTTGTAGCCAACAACGATTTCAGGGCAGCCATTATACCCGTCAATGGTAGTTGGATGCAGATGGAACGGTTGAACATGGACATATCCCATTCCCGAATGAGTGTAAAGGCTATTCAAAAAACAACATCATTGGGGGATATTGAATTTTACATAGAAACAGATTTCAGGGGAACAGGAAATTCTTTGAGATTGAGGCAAGCATATGTTTCTTTCAAGGGGTTTGTGATAGGCCAGGCATGGGGGTTCATGAATGACTTTGCTTCAAAGGCTCCCTCCATAGATATCCAGGGTGCAAACTCCAGGACGTTTTACCGTACACAATTGATTGGTTACAAAGCAAAATTATCTGACCTTTTTTCTATGGGAATCTCTTTGGAGATGCCAACCGTGAAAATGGACAATACCAGCCAGTTTGTAAAACCAGAACAGTTGGTGCCCGATCTACCTGTCTATATACAGTTCAATCCCAAAGGTGGACACCTGAGGCTTGCTGCTGTGCTTAGGTCCATGAGGTATGGGAATGTGCAAAATACCGATTTTGGCTACGTTAGCGGATTTGGTGCACAATTGAGCGGATCTGTCAAGGCTGCAGAGTTCTTGACCCTGTATTCACAAGCAACTTATGGTAAGGGAATTTCGAAATATATAAATGATCTCTCCCTTTTGAACATGGATATTGTGTCTGCCCGGGAAAATTCGGTATCGGCATTGCCAATGTATGGTATATCTGCAGGCATGATGGCCAATTTGGGTAAAAATTGGTCTGCATCAGCAACTGTTTCTACTGCCGGGTTTGAAAACAAGGAGGATTATTATTCTGCAAACTCATACTTCAAAGGGAATTACTTCTCTGCCGGTATTTTCTGGAACGGAGTCAGGAATATGACTTTGGCAAGTGAATACATCAGAGGTAAAAGATATGACATGAGTGGTGAGAGCGGCTCTGCAAACCGCTTTCAGGTTATGTTGATGTACAAATGGTGACTTTTACAAGGAGTTGATTTGCAGCATTCTCTCTATTGATGGGTAGGCTTTGGCGCGGATTGTTTCGGGAATCTCTACCAAAAACTCATCGTTTTGCAAAGACCATAGTACCTTTTCCAGGGTAACCTTCCTCATTTGGTAGCATTTGTTGTTTATATCTACAGGTATGAAGGTTTTTCCAGGGTGCATCAGGTTCAATTGGTGGAGTACACCTGGTTCTGTCACTATTATGAATTTGCCAGCAGGGGATTCCCCGGCTCTTTTGACCATTCCCGAGGTTGAGAGGATGTATGCATTATCCCTTTCCAATATTGAAGGATGGTGTGAGCAATTGCTTTCGGGATGGATTAGTATCTCTGCATCGGGGTGCCGGCGGATAAGGTCTTCTACTTTTGCAGTAGTGAAGTCTTCGTGGACACAGCAATCTCCGTCCCAAATGTCAATATCCCGGCCTGTTATGGTTTTGATGTAGGTAGCCAGGTTCTTGTCCGGGCCAAAAAGAACTTTGATATTTTCCGGTATGCTGGTTATTACTTTTGCCGCATTGGCAGATGTGCAGCAGATATCTGTAAGGGCTTTAACTTCTGCAGTGGTGTTTACATAGGAAACAACCAATCCGTTTGGATTTTTGTTTTTCCAATCTTGGATGTTCTTGCTTGCGATGCTGTCTGCAAGGGAGCATCCTGCAGTAATATCTGGGATAAGCACTCTCTTGCCCGGTGAAATGATGGATGCAGTCTCTGCCATGAACCTGACTCCGCAAAAAAGTATTGTGGATGATTCTGTTTTGGCCGCCATTTGGGATAATCCCAAGGAATCCCCAATGTAATCTGCGATATCCTGAATTTCCGGATTTGTATAATAATGGGCCAGTATAATTACATCCTTTTCTTTCCTGAGCCTTTCTATCTCCTTTAAAATTTCCTCTTTTTTTGTCATACTTCAATATTCATGCTAATATCCAATGCCTTGACTGAATGCGTCAACGCTCCTACACTTATATAATCTACACCTGTTTTTGCAACCTCTTTTATCCTGCTGTAGTCCATGTTGCCGGAGGCTTCTGTTTTGGCACGTTTGTCTATCAATATTACTGCTTTTTCCATGGTTTCCGTATCCATGTTGTCCAGCATTATTATATCAGCTTTGCAATCTATTGCCTCTTGCACTTGTGCAAGGTTTGTGGTCTCTACCTCCACTATGGTGCCGGGTGTCGTTTTCTCACGGATTTGCTCTACAGCTTTGGTTATGCTTCCTGCAACCTTGATATGGTTGTCCTTTACCAAAACCATGTCGTATAGACCGATCCTGTGGTTCTTTCCTCCACCTGCTGCTACTGCCATTTTATCCAAATGTCTCATCCCAGGTGCTGTTTTACGGGTATCCAGCAGTTGTGTTTTGGTTCCTTCCAGGAGTTTTGCATATTCATTAGTTTTGGTAGCTATTCCGCTCATTCTTTGCAAAATGTTCAACGCTGTCCTTTCTCCTGTAAGCAGGGTCCTGAAACTTCCGCTTATCATGGCCACAACCTCTCCGGCACACACAGGTTCTCCCTCTGCTTTGTATGATTTAAATACAATTTCCTTATCAAAATGTTCAAAAACCTTGCGGGCTATTTCCAATCCACTTATTACCCCGGTTTGTTTGGCCGTAAGTGTTGCAGTTGCTGTGTAGCTCTCTGGCACCAAAGAGTTGGTGGTGATGTCGCCGTTTGCGGTGTCCTCTTCTATGGCCAGGGAAATGAGCTTTTCTATTAGTTTTTGTGCAGAGGTTATCATATGACGTTTTATTGGTTTTTTTTTTTGTTGTATTGTGTGGTAAAGTTCATTATTATCTTCTGCAGGAAAATCTTCCCTGAAGTGGCCTCCTCTGCTCTCTTCCCTTTCCAGTGCACCTTTTAGTATAAGGGTTGCCACAGTCAGGAGGTTTTTGGAAAAATGAGTGTATATTTCCTGCTTTGTATGGTTTTCAATTGAATGTAACTTCATTTGAAGGGTTCTTACCTTTTCCAGTCCCTCGTTTATTTTTTGCTTGTTCCTGATAATGCCCGCAGAATGGCTCATGATTTTGGCGGTCTCTTTTTTTATTGTGTTGTATAAAGCAAGATTTGAATGGTCTATAAAATATTTTGAGTCAGGTTTGACGGGTATTGGAATTGGTTTGGCCTTAATGGTATCTTCTATGGCCCGATATCCAAATACAATGCACTCTGCCAGAGAGTTGGATGCTAGCCTGTTGGCTCCCATTATGCCGGTGGATGCCATCTCTCCGCAGGAATAAAGCCCGTCTATATCGGTTTTCCCGTTGTAGTTGGTTACAACTCCACCCACCATATAATGTGCTGCCGGGGCAACCGGTATTTGCCTTGTCATATCTATCCCCAGTTTGGCACAATGTTCATATATGTTTGGGAATCTTTTTTTAATCTTGTCCGGGTTAAGGTGTGAAAGGGACAAGAATACTTTGCCTTGCCTGTAAATTGCTTTGGCTACTACATCACGAGGGGCAAGCTCTGCAAGAGGGTCTGCCTCCAACATGAATCTTTCTCCTTTGCTGTTTACAAGGTAGGCACCGTCTCCCCTTACAGCTTCGCTTATAAGGTAGGAAGGAGCTTTGTCCAAGCTAAGAGCTGTGGGGTGGAACTGGATGAACTCCATGTCTGCTATCCTGCACCCTGCGTTGTAGCATAGGGCAATTCCATCTCCAATGGTGGTGGATGGGTTGGTTGTCCTTTCGTATATGGCAGAGGCACCTCCCAATGCCATTATGGTATGGTTGCTTGTGAATATTTTCTCTTGATTGGAAAAAGAGTCCCACACCCTGAGGCCTTGGCAGTAGTTGCCACCGGTAATAATTTCTGTAATGTTGTGGTTTTCGTAAAGGGTTATCTTTTTGTTTTCCTTGATTTTTTTGATCATGAATTCAGAGATTTTGCGCCCTGTGATATCTCCTCCGGCGTGCAAAACCCTTCTTTTATGGTGACCTCCTTCCAATCCCAGTTCAAATGAAGAGCCGGTTTTGTCCATGTCGAATAACATCCCATCCTTTATAAGCTCTGCTATCCTTTGTGGACCTTCGTTTACCAGTATGTCTACTGCGTGTGGGTCGCACAAGCCCCTTCCGGCAGCTACTGTATCCTGGAAATGGAACCTTGGAAGGTCGTCCTCTCCGGTTACCGAAGCAATGCCTCCCTGGGCATAGAAAGTGTTGCTTTCTGTAAGATTGCTTTTTGTAATTATTGCAACCGATCCATAGCGGGATGCCCTTTGGGCTGCGAACAACCCGGCTAGTCCGCTGCCGGCTACAAGGTAGTCGTAATGCAACATTGTTTGACTTTTTTTGGGAGCACGAATGTAAGGTTTTTATCCCGTACTTTTGCTTTTTTTGCTCTTTTGCTCACTATTAAATATCTTAGCAGTTTAAAAGTAAAAGGTAAAAGATATGACAAAATGTGTAAATTGCTTTATTCCTTTCTCGGATAAAGCACAAGTAGAGCAGACAGTTAAGGGACTCATGGAGTCGTCGCTCGTGAACAAGATCTTTCTATTGGCCACAGATGCAAATGCCGGCAATATAGAAGGATGCCAGACTGTAACCATAGATTCCATGAAATCTACAGGTACAATCAGTAAAATTGCCAATCTTGCCGATTCGGAATATACCCTGCTATATACAAAGGAATCTACTTTGCAACTTGGAATGTTTGCTTTGGAGAGGATGGTAAAGATAGCCGGAGATACCGGAGCATTGATGGTATATGCAGATCATTTCCAGGTTGTGGACGGTGTAAAGAAAAATGCACCTGTAATCACATACCAGATGGGTAGCTTAAGGGATGATTTCAATTTTGGCTCTGTGATGGTTTACAAATCAGAGGCATTGAAAGAGGCCCAAAAGCAAATGGATACAGATTATAAGTATGCCGCGTTGTATGATTTGAGACTTAAAGTCTCCCAAAAAGGAGATTTGGTACATATAAATGAGTTCCTCTATACAGAAGTAGAAAATGATAATCGTCGTTCCGGAGAGAAGATTTTTGACTATGTAGATCCAAAAAACAGGGCTGTGCAAATAGAGATGGAGCAGGCATGTACTTCACACTTGAAGGCAATTGGCGGTTACTTGAAACCGGAATTTAAAAAAATAGAATTTGACAAAGGGGATTTTGAGTTTGAGGCTTCTGTTATTATCCCTGTTTTCAACAGGATAAAGACAATAGAAGATGCTGTCAAATCTGTTTTGATGCAAAAGACAAATTTCAAATTCAACCTTATCATAGTGGACAACCATTCAACGGATGGCACTTATGAGGCAATAGAGAAATTTGCGTCAGACCCAAGGTTGATACATGTTGTTCCTGAGAGAAGGGATTTGGGTATCGGAGGTTGCTGGAACATGGGTGCTCACCATCCGAAATGTGGGAAATTTGCCATACAGCTGGACAGCGACGATGTTTACAGTGGCCAGGATACCCTTCAAAAAATTGTGGATGCCTTTTATGAGCAAAACTGTGCCATGGTTGTGGGAACTTACATGATGACCAATTTCAACATGGAGATGATAGCTCCGGGAATCATTGACCATAAAGAGTGGACACCCGAAAACGGAAGGAACAATGCACTCAGGATAAACGGACTGGGAGCACCAAGAGCTTTTTATACTCCGGTATTAAGGGATGTCAAAGTGCCCAATACCAGTTACGGAGAAGATTACGCTTTGGGGCTGAATATCTCCAGGGATTACCAGATTGGCAGGTTGTACGATGTGTTGTACCATTGCAGGAGGTGGGAAGACAATTCGGATGCATCACTTGATATTGTCAAGATGAATGCCCACAATACATATAAGGACAGGATACGTACCTGGGAGTTGAAAGCCCGCATTGCAAAAAACAAATCTGTATAAAAAATTGAATTTGATGAGTATCAAAAAGGATAAACTGGTTGCTCTTTTCCAGGAGCAACTGGCTTCTTGGGAACAGGCGGGCAACAATTACAAGGCTCTTGAAAATGTGGTTGTGAAACAGGTTGAGGTAAAAGGGTTCCCGTTCAAAGTCCAGTTCAATCCTGCTAGGATTGTCTCTTCTTCTGCTAAGGTGGATACCAAATCCATCCAGGAGAGGAGATGTTTTTTGTGCAGGGAGAACAGGCCTGCGGTCCAGAAGGGGATTGATTTCATATACAATGGTAAAGAGGGTGACCCTTATACTGTATTGATTAACCCCTTTCCCATTTTCCCACGCCATTTGACCATCCCTTTGTTGGCCCATACTGACCAGCTGATTTCCGGGAGGATGGGGGCAATGTTGTCTTTGGCAAAGGAGTTGGATGGATATACTTTGTTTTACAATGGTCCAAAATGTGGTGCTTCTGCTCCTGACCATTTCCATTTCCAGGCAGGTAACAAAGGTTTCCTTACAATTGAATCGCAGTTGCCTCTTATGGATAAAGAGGTTCTTTACCAAAAAGATAATGAGGTTGTTTCGTCTGTAAAAGGGGTTTTTTCAGGTCTCTTTTCAATAACAGGAAAGAGTGCGGGGCAGGTAGAGGAGCTTTTTGAAAAAATCTTTTCTGTACTTCCTGTTAAGGATGGCGAGAAAGAGCCAATGGTAAATATTTTATGCTGGTACCAGCAAGATACCTATATTGTGCTTGTTTATGTAAGGGATAAGCACAGACCTTCGCACTACTTTAGGGAAGGAGAGCAGAACATTTTGCTCAGCCCGGCTTCCGTAGATTTGGGAGGGGTACTTATTACTCCACTTGAAAAGGATTTCAAAAAAATGGACAACATGCTCATTGAGGAGATCCTCGATGAAATTTCCATTGATAAAGAGGAGGATTTGCAAATTATTGAAAAAATTAAAACCATTTTGAAATGAAAGAGCCAAAAGTGAGTGTGGGGATCATGTTTGAACCCGAAATTGAATTTGTACTTGAACAAACATATCTTTCCAACGGGAATGAATATTCGGGAAAACAAAAGGTGAGTTTCAAAGAGGGGAAGGTTTTGTTTGGGGGTGAGTTGTATGAATCACTTTTATTAGAGCCTGCAGATGAGGCTTCTGCGACCTTCATGTTAAAGGATGTTACCATAGGCATCAATTTCCATTGGGAAAGGAAAGAAGACCAGGTTTTCAAAGGAGCATTGAAATTTATTGTTGAGGATGGCAAACTGACTGCAGTCAATTTGTTGGGTGTAGAGGAGTACCTTACTTCTGTGATTTCATCGGAGATGAGTGCAACTGCATCATTGGAGTTGCTCAAGGCTCATGCTGTCATATCCCGTTCTTGGTTGCTTGCCCAAATTGAAAAGAACAAGGAGATTGTTGGCTCGGACTCTGCATACAGTGCCATGTCGGACAACGGTGATGAGCTGATCAGGTGGTATGACCGTGAAGACCATGTGAACTTTGATATTTGTGCAGATGATCACTGCCAGCGTTACCAAGGTGTAACCAGGGCATCCACCGAAATGGTAAGGAAAGCGATTGAACAGACCAGGGGTGAGTTGCTAATGTTTGATGGAAAAATTTGTGATGCAAGGTATTCCAAGAGTTGTGGTGGCGTTTTTGAAGAGTTCCAAAATTGTTGGGAAGATATCAAATATCCTTACCTTGTTGCAAAACGGGATTTGCCACAAGGCTCTGCTATGCCAAATTTGACAATTGAGGAGAATGCCAGGGAGTGGATTACCTCTTCTCCGGAATCTTTTTGCAATACTTCTGACAACAAGATTTTGTCTCAGGTCTTGAATAACTACGATCAGGAGACTGTCAATTTTTACAGATGGCAGGTGCAGTATTCTGCAAATGAACTTTCTGAACTTGTAAAAAGGCGTTCCGGTACAGATTACGGTTTGATATCGGATTTGGTTCCTGTACAGAGAGGTACATCGGGAAGGCTTGTAAAGCTTAGGATTGTGGGAAGCAAGAAAACAAAGACAATAGGTAAGGAGTTGGAAATAAGGAGATCTTTGTCGGAGTCTCATTTGTACAGCTCTGCATTTGTTGTGGATAAAGTTGCCAATGAAATTACCGGTGAAACTGATTTTGTCCTTCGCGGAGCAGGATGGGGGCATGGAGTTGGTCTTTGCCAGATTGGAGCTGCCGTGATGGGAGAAAAAGGTTACGGATATAACGAGATATTGCTTCACTATTTTATTGGGGCTTCAATAGAAAAAAGATATTAAAATAATCAGTGATGGGTAAATTTAAGAATTCTCCATGGTCGTGGATTCCTTCGTTGTATTTTGCACAAGGTTTGCCATATGTGGCTGTCATGACCATATCGGTAATAATGTACAAACGATTGGGTATTTCTAACACAGATATTGCTTTGTATACTAGTTGGTTATATTTGCCTTGGGTAATAAAGCCATTTTGGAGCCCGTTTGTAGATTTGCTCAAGACCAAACGATGGTGGGTGGTTTCCATGCAGTTATTGGTGGGTGCCGGATTGGCAGGCATTGCATTTACGATACCTGCCAACAGTTTTTTCCAGTTGACCCTTGCTGTTTTCTGGCTGATGGCTTTCAGCTCTGCAACCCATGACATTGCTGCCGATGGTTTTTACATGCTTGCCCTTGAGCCCCACCAACAGGCGATGTATGTTGGTATCAGGAGCACATTCTACAGGGTGGCCACCATTGCCGGACAGGGTTTGCTTATAATGGTTGCAGGCTCCCTGGAGTCATCTACTGGTTTGCAGCCGCTGGAATTGGAAGTCAAGGCTGGTCCGGGTTACTCTTCGGCAATTGAAATCCCGGCAGACAGTATGCTGGCAAATCCATATATGCTGTCGCCTACAGACGAATATACTTTTGATGTTTATCCTTCTGACCTGACAATAGGTACCGGTAACATACCTGCAGATTCTGCAGCGATGCTCAAGAATTTTGCAGTGGAGCAAAACACTCTCAATGGTTTTATACCAAGGGAGTCTAATATTGCCGGTTCTGTTGCTGGCGAGCAGAGCTCATGGTGGTCAAAATCCGTGGCGACCCCTGTGGGTCATTGGATCAAGAAGAATTTCGGACAGGAGAGTATCTCTGCAAACATACACCAATTGACAGGTAGTTCAAGGTTGATTGCCGTAAGGCTTACAAAAGCTCCCGAAGCGGGTGAGAAGATTGTCCTGAATACATCTTTCAGCAATGGTGATAAGAGCATATTCCTGGCTCACGGAGAGAGGATTGAATTTACATCGGATAACTGGACCAAACCTGCCTTGCTGGTGGTTCAGGCAGATCCTAAACTGGAGGATAATGCGGTTGCAGGCTTTAAGGGGTTGTCGGGGAATATAACATTTGCATGGTCCTTGACTTTCTTTGTTTTGGCTGGTTTGTTCATAGCATTTGCCTTGTATCATAAAGTTGTTTTGCCAAAACCAAAGGTGGATATTGCAGCTGTTAATGTTACACCTGCTACAATTTTCAAGGAATTTTTCGAGACATTTGCCTCGTTTTTCAGGAAAAAAGAGGTAAAGAGTGCTATAGCATTTATGTTGCTGTTCCGTTTTTCCGAGGCTCAGTTGGTAAAGATGGTCACTCCATTTTTGCTTGACCCCAATGAGGTTGGAGGACTTGGTTTGACAACCGGCATGGTGGGGATGGTATATGGTACTGTGGGTATTATTGGTCTTACTTTAGGCGGGATAATCGGAGGTATTGTAGCATCTGTGGGAGGTCTCAAGAAATGGTTGTGGCCTATGGCATTGTCCATTGCCTTACCTAGCTTCTCCTTTGTATATCTGTCTGTTTATTTGCCGGATAGCTTGTTCCTTATAAACCTGAGTGTGTTTATTGAGCAGTTTGGTTATGGTTTCGGTTTTACTGCCTATATGCTGTATATGATTTATTTTTCTGACGGTAAGCACAAAACAGCCCATTATGCTATTTGTACAGCATTCATGGCATTGGGTATGATGATACCAGGAATGATGGCCGGTTGGTTGCAAGAGTTGTTGGGATACAGGAATTTCTTCTGGTGGATTATGATATCTTACAGTATTACCTTTATTGTTACAGCTTTGATAAAAGTCGATCCGCAGTTTGGAAGGAAAAAAACGGCACAAAGCTAACTATTACTAATATTTCAATTAAAGAATTATGAAACGTTTATTAACAATAATAATTGCAGCTGCCATTACGAGCTCCTTTGCATCGTGCACGTCAGGAAGTGCCGTGGAGTCCAATGGAAAGACCATTGTAAAGCCCGGCATTGAAGTCTTAAAAGATCAGGGCTTTAAAATACTGGAAGGGAAAAGGGTGGGATTGATTACCAATCCTACCGGATTTGACAATTCCATGAAATCTACTATTGATGTTTTGCATGAGGCTCCCAATGTAAACCTGGTTGCACTATTTGGCCCTGAGCATGGTGTTCGTGGAGATGTGCACGCCGGAGACAAGGTTGGGGACATGAATGACCCCAAAACCGGTATCCCGGTTCTCTCTTTGTATGGGTCTACACGTAAGCCAACACCAGAAATGCTACAAGGCATTGATATTTTGGTTTATGATATCCAGGATATCGGAAGCAGGTCTTTTACATATATAAGTACAATGGGATTAGCAATGGAAGCTGCTGCAGAAAACAACATTGAGTTTGTGGTGCTTGACAGGCCCAATCCTTTGGGAGGTCTAAAAGTTGAGGGAAACCTTGCAGAAGATGGTTTCATCTCCTTTGTGAGCCAGTTCAAGATCCCTTACATATATGGTTTGACCTGTGGAGAGTTGGCTAACCTGCTTAACCAAGAGGGTATGCTGGAAAGTAAAGTCAATTTGACAGTTGTGGGAATGGAGGGGTGGAAAAGATCTATGAGATTCGAAGAGACCGGATTGCAATGGGTGCCATCTTCACCTCATATACCTCATGCTTCTACCTCTGTCTTTTATCCAACCTCAGGTATTTTGGGTGAACTGGGTTATATATCAATTGGAGTGGGTTACACCATTCCATTCCAGATGTTTGCAGCCGAATGGATAGAAGCAGAAGCTCTTGCAGACAAGTTAAATAGTTATGAATTGCCAGGTGTGCATTTCCGGCCATTGCATGTGAAGCCTTTTTACAGTGTAGGGGCAGGAATGAATTACCAAGGGGTCCAAATCCATATATTGGATTACGAAAAGGCTGCATTGACAGAAGTGCAGTTTTATGTGATGGAGGCTTTGGCAGCATTATATCCCGAAAAAGCAGTGTTTGACAATGCAAATGAGGGCAGGTACAGGATGTTTGACCAGGTTAGCGGTAGCGACCAGATTAGGGTGCTGTTTTCCAAACGTCACAAATTTGAAGACATAAAGGATTATTGGTACAAAGATGTGGATGCTTTCAGGGAGTTGTCCAAAAAGTACTACATGTACAATAACTAGAGAAGTCCAAGGGTTTTGCTCCTGACCAACATGCAGGAGCCAATTACCCCGCATCTTTCTCCAAGTTTTGATAACTTGACCTTGGTGTCTTTGCTCACCAAAATAAGGGAATATTTATTGATGGCACTCTTGATGGGTAAAAGTATATACTCTTTTGCTGCAGCAAGGGTGCCTCCCAGTACTATGAGCTCTGGATTGAAAAGGTTGATGAGCCCCGAAATGGCTTTTCCCAATTCGTTTCCAACGCATTCCATTACCTCTATTGCAAGTACATCTTCTTTTTGCAAAGCGTCCATGATGTCGTCAAGGGTAATCTCCTCTCCATTGTTGAATTTGTTGGAAAGCATGGATACCCTGCCTTCTTTGAGTTGTTCTGTGAACATGCGGTGAACGGCAGATCCCGATGCACCAGTTTCCAGGCAACCTCTTTTGCCACACCGGCAGATGATTTCGTTGTCAAAAAACGGGAAGTGACCGAACTCGCCTGAAAAACCAGATTTCCCATAATAGAGTTTGCCGTTTGTGATGATTCCTATACCAAGCCCCCAACTGGCATTTATGAAAATCATGTCCTTTACATGGCTATCTTCTCCCATCATGAATTCTCCGTAAGTCATTGCCCTGGAGTCATTTTCTATATATACAGGGCAATCTATACGCTCCTCTACCAACATGGAAAGAGGTTTTTCGCCAAGGAAATAGAAACTATAGCTGTATCCAGATTCGGAGTTGACCCTTCCAGAAAGGTTGATGCCAACTGAAAGGACTTTATCTTTGGGTACCGGGAGCTTTTCTATGAAAGAGTTTATTATGGAGCATAATTTGTCCAGGGAGTCGAAGGTGTTGTCAAGGATAAATGATTTATGGCCTGTGTACTCTGTCATCTCTCCTTTGAAGTTGATTACCCCCATGGAGATATTGTCTTTATTGATATCTACCCCCACAAAGAACCCGGCATCGGGATTCAGTCCGTAAACATTGGGCCTGCGTCCTCCGTTGGTGCCTTGTTTGCCAAAGTCCAGCACAAAACCCTCGTTTATAAGTTCGACAATAAGCTTTGTGATGGTAGGCACACTTATTGACATCTCTTTGCTGATATCGGCTATACTGTAGTTGCCTCCTACCACCAAAATACGGATGATCTCTTTTTTTAGTGAGGCACTGCGGTTGCCTTCGTAGTTTTTCTGCAGGAAAGAGGTGTTCATTTTTTGGTTGTTTGGGAGCAAAATTACACAAATATTATTTGTTCTCGTAGCCTTTGTCGGCATACTTGAGCCTGTCGTACCAGTTGAACTTTAAAATGACCATAGTCAATGCAATAACTCCCAGGGATATCCAAACTCCTTTGAAATTATGTATTACCAGGTAAATTGGCAGGACAACAAGTGACATTTGCCATACAATTCCTGTGATCACATTCACTACATCCCTTCCAAAATCTTTGTTTTTTTCAAATTCAGGATCTTCTTTCACTACTTTGTCGTGGATAGGCTTCCAAAAGCCCCATGGCCTTACATTCTTGTAGAATTTCATGAGCACTTCGTCTGTATCTGGAGGTGTAAGCAATGTTCCGGCGATAGACCCGATGAATGAGACCAGCAATACAGCCGGGAAAAGGTAAATATCTGCAATCTCGGGGAAAAACAACAGCTTGACTGTGGATGATACCAATCCTGCAGTCATTCCCCAGAAATAACCGAATCCGTTGAAGCGCCACCAAATCCATTTAAGAACGTTTGCTGCTGCATACCCACCATATAGCGAAGATGTGATCCATAAGGTGAGAGAGTTGAGTGATTTTGCATAGAACCCGAATACCACACCAACCACTACAAGTATTATTGATGCCAGATAACTGAAACGTACATATGTTTTTGGAGCAGCATCTGGCTTGATGTACCTTTTGTACAGGTCATTTACAATGTATGCCGGAGCAGAGTTAACAAATGCTGCGAGGGTTCCCATAAAGGCGGCCAAAAGTCCGGCAAGTAAGAGACCCTTTAGCCCGACAGGGACAAACTTGGTTATTGCCATAGGCAATATGGTTTCAAAATCTACATTTGCACCCATAGCTGCAAGTTCGGGGGAGAGATATACAAGTGTAAGGACTGCCAAGCCTGCAACCATAAGGTATCTTGGTGCAAAAAGGACCATGATAGTGAACCCGCTCATCTTGGCAGCTTCGGAAGGTTTCCTTGTAGAGAGTATCCTTTGCATATCGTAGCTTGGCACAGGGCCTGCCAGACTTGCAAAAATACCTTTGAACAACATGAGCATGACCAGTGCACCAAAGAGGTCATAACCATCGGTCGCTATTTTGTCATTGAGGGCAGGCATAAGGTTTCCCCAGTCTAAGTCAAGGTTCCATCCAAAGAAGAGGTTGTCCCACCCCTCCGGTGTGAGTGCAGAAACCTGCTGTGCAGTAACGGATGTAAAAGCAATGTACCCTATAATAAGGCAAGAAATTGTCATGATTGCAAATTGGAACACATCTGCAGCAACCACGCTGAACATGCCGCCTTTAAGGGTGTAGATTGTGGTTATACCTATTATTATCAGGGCGTACGATTGTGCCGAAGTAAGGGTCATGAATCCAAGGTCTGCAGTAAGGTCCCAGGGGAGTATCATGATTGCGAATTTGCCGATACCTTCAAAGAAATAGGCCATGAAGCCTATTACACTGATGACTGCAAAACTTATAACGACAATATGGGAATATTTACCACCTCTTCCGCTGAACCTGGTGAGGATCCACTCTGCACCTGTCATTACATTTGAGCGCCTCATCCATATAGCCAGGAAAACCATTACGAAAACCTGATTCCAGACTGGCCATAGCCATGGAATCCATGCACTTTTGAGTCCATAAACAAACAGGATTGCAACAGTCCACATGGTACCTGAAATATCGAACATGCCGGAGGCGTTTGAAAGTCCTAAAAAGTACCATTTGATTTTGTTCCCTCCCAGGAAATAGGAGTCAATGTTTTTGGTTGCTCTTTTTGAAAGGTAAAAACCAACCGAAATGATTGCTATCAGATATAAGCATATAACTAAAATGTCTATCCAGGAGAGGCTCATAGTAATTGTATTTTAATTGTTGCAAAAGTAGCACATAATTTAATACGTCCAAATTAATTATTAAATAAATGATAAATGTAATGAATAGTTAGTAAAATAATTTATTTGAATAATTAGATTGGTGATCTCTGCCTGATTTGCTGTCAAATTCTATATATACCTATATATAATAAGAAAAATGGATATTATTTATCTGAGCATAGTGTATTAGGGTATATATTTTTATAAAAGATAATAAAATAATTTAATAATATGGGTTTGTGAATAAAAATATTTACTATGTTTGTATAAATTTAATTTGAATAAGTTTAAAAAAAGTAAATTATGAAGAGGCTTGTCATACTGATTTTGTTGTGTGCTTTTGGGTTAACGGTTGGTGGTCAAACAAAACCTAAGTACATGTGGATTGATTGTGAGGCAAATTACGAAAGAATGGGTTCTGCAGATTCAATCAAATTTTACCTGGAGAAACTAAAGGAAATTGGTTTTACCGATGTGGTTGTAGATGTCAAATCTATAATGGGTGAGGTGTTGTACAAAAGCGACATTGCTCCGTTTATGGGTGAATGGGATGGCGAGTACAGAAGTGAAGGTTTCGATATGATGGGCATCTTCATAAAAGAGGGGCATAAACTGGGCATGAGGGTTCATGCCTCTCTTAATATTTTTGCAGGAGGACACAATTTCTTTAACAGGGGTGTGATATACAAAAGGCACCCCGAATGGCAGTCGCAAGTTTACTGGGAGGGTAAGATTATTCCGATTTCCCAAATGAAATGGAATTACAACGGGATGATGAATCCTGCAAACCCAGAGGTGCAGGCATACCAGTTGAGTATTTTAGAGGAGTTTGCAAAGAAGTACAAGAAGCTTGATGGTCTTATCCTTGACAGGATGAGGTTTGACAACATAACATCTGACTTTAGCGATTTGTCAAGGAAACTCTTTGAAGAGTATTCTGGTATAGAGGTAAAGAATTTCCCTGACGATATCCTATACTGGGTAAAGAATAACGAGGGTAAAATGGAGTACAAGACAGGGGAGTTGTTTCCTGAATGGAGCGAGTGGAGGGCTATGGTTATTAAGAACTTCATGCAGGATGTCCACAATATGTTGCGCAGGGTAAACAGCAAGCTTTTGATTGGTGATTATACAGGCGCATGGTATCCAACTTATTATCATGTAGGGGTTAATTTTGCAAGTAAAGAGTACGATCCTTCCAAAGAGTTCTGGTGGGCTACGCCAAATTACAAAAACACAGGATATGCAGAGTTATTGGATATCTATATGACAGGGCTCTATTATACAACGGTAACAAAAGAGGACCTTGACAACGCTACCGGCAATCCTGGCCGCAGGGATGAACCCGGGATGGATAACAGCCGTACTTACTGGTATACCGTAGAGGGTGGTTCGGAGCTTGTAAAGGAGCTTACCCAGGGGGTTGTACCTGTAGTGGGGTCAATATATGTTGAGCAGTACGAAGGAGATGAGAAGTTGTTCGGGAGGGCTGTCAAACAAGCTTTGGATAGTAACGAAGGTGGTATGATGCTCTTTGACATGTCCCACATAGTTACAAGGAATTGGTGGGATGTGCTGGAAAAGAGCATTAAGGGAAATTAAGCAAAACCGACGTTAGTTCGTCATAAAAATAATCATTTATAAACTAAGGCATTCTATGGAAAAAGTTCATCTGATTTTCAAGAATCTCCAGACATTAAGAGCGTTGTCGCTCTTAATGCTCATTCTTACACTATGTCCGTATGCTTCATACGCACAAACAGGTGTGAGAGGTAAAATTACCGACACAAAAGGGGAACCGGTTGTGGGGGCTGTTGTCCTTGTAAAAGGGACTAACACCTACGCATCTAGTGACCTTGGGGGAAATTACTCGTTATCTGCCAAGGCAGGTAATGTGTTGGAATTCTCCTATCTTGGGATGGAGACCCAGGAGGTCGAATACAAAGGGCAGCAAGTCCTTAATGTGGTTTTAAAAGAAGTTGCCTCTGCATTGGACGAGATCATTGTAGTTGGTTACGGTACTACGCAGAGAGCCAGTTTGACAGGTTCTGTAACCCAAATCAAGGGTTCGGAGTTGCTCAAGTCTCCTGCAACCAACATATCCAGTGTGTTGGGTGGTCGTGTGGCAGGTGTCTCTTCTGTGCAAGAGTCGGGACAACCAGGTTCTGACTTTGCTGGTTTGAGGATCCGCGGATCAAGGGCAGGTGTTGCATATATTGTAGATGGTATGCCTCGTTCTATAAATGATATTGATCCTAACGATGTAGAGACCATCTCTATTTTGAAGGATGCCTCTTCGGCTGCGGTATACGGGTTGCAATCTGCCGGTGGTGTGGTTATCATAACAACAAAACAGGGCCGTGTAGGGGAATCCAAAATTAGTTACAAAGGTTCCATGGGTGCCTCAATGAATGTGGATTATCCTGAGTTCCTTGATGGTCCGGGTTATGCTTACTGGTATAACAAGGCAACAGAGTTAGATGGTGGTGCACCAATCTTTACCCAAGAGCAAGTGGCAAAAATGCTCAACGACGATCCTTCTGACGGATGGGGAAATACCAACTGGATAAAGGAGACTTTTGGAATGGGAATTACCTCTCAGCACAATGTGACTGCAAACGGAGGAACAGATAAAATCAAATATTTTGCGTCGTTGGGTTATCTGGAGCAAAAAGGAAACATTGAAAATTTCGATTTCTACCGTTACAACCTCAGGAGTAACATTGATGCAAAAATTGCAAACAACCTGACCCTGACTTTGGGTATTGCAGGTAGTATCAGTGACACAAGGTCACCCGGTTATGCTGCAGGAGGATCTATGGCAGCCGGTGTCTCTTCCCCTGCATGGCTTTCGGTTGCAGAGCAGGCAGCCTATGCACACCCTTATCTTCCAATGGAGATTGACGGTATTCCGGTTGCCAGCAGGAATGCATACAACAATGCCGTTAATCCGGTTGCAGCTGCTTCCCTTTCGGGAAACAACAAATCGGTTACCAATTCTATCCAGACCAACATAACCCTAAAGTGGGACTTGCCATGGGTAAAAGGCTTGAACATGAAGTTTACAGGTGGGTTCGACCATTCCGGCAGCGTGTCCAAGAATTTCAGCACACCATACCAAGTGTGGCTGGAAACTGTTCCAAACTCTACAACCAACGATATTTCTTATGGTTTGGTTACAGATGCCAGAAACCAGGTGGACAGGACGCTGGGAGAGGGTTATTCACAGTGGCGTCGCCTTGTGAGCCAGACAAGTATCAACTATGCCAATGTGTTTGGTAAACACAATGTAGATGCCATGGTGCTTATGGAGTCCAGGGATTACAAAAGCAACCGTTTTGCTGCATATGGCAAGGGGTTTTATTTTGTAGAGCTTCCGGAACTGAACATGGCCAGGGTACCTTCGGACAATCCTATCTCTGGTTCAAGTGATGCAAACAGGAGCCTCGGTTTTGTAGGCCGTGTCAAATATGATTACGACAACCGCTATCTGGCGGAACTCTCTGCAAGGTATGATGGTTCATATAAATTTGCCGGTAATGTGCCGGGTAAAAGGTGGGGTTTGTTCCCTTCTTTGTCTTTGGGATGGAGATTGTCCAACGAAGATTTCTTTAATGTCGATTTTATTGACAACCTTAAAATAAGAGGTTCTGTCGGGGTTTTGGGCTCTGACCCGATCTCTCCTTATGCATTTTTGAGCACCATGAGTTTCATTGGTGGCAGTAATCCTACTCCTCAGGTAATTTTCAATGGTCAACAGCAAAATGCGTTGATGACTACTGCAGTTGCCAACCCTAACCTGACATGGGAAAAAATGATTGCCTACAACTTTGGTTTTGATGCAACACTGTGGAGCAGGATGCTAGGTATTGAGTTTGACGTGTTCTACAACTACACTTGGGACATTTTGGGTGCGCAATCTGCAATGCCTGGTTCCATGGGAGGGTACTACACAACTTACATAAACAACAACAGTGTAGATTCCAAAGGTTTTGACCTGATGCTTACACATGACAACCGTGTAGGGGATTTTTATTACGGTGCAAAACTGAACGTGAGTTATGCAAAAACAAGGTATATAAAATACCAGGATAGCCCTAATACCCCGGATTATGCCAAACGAACAGGCAAATCCCCTTGGGCAACCCCGGTAATGGTAGCAGAGGGTTTGTTCCAAAGTGAAGAGGAGATAGACAATTCTCCGTATATACAAGGAGCAAGGCCGCGTCCGGGTGATATCAAATATGCAGACCTTAACGGAGACGGAATAATCTCATATGCCCAGGACAGGGCTTTGAGAGGCAAGCCAAACAGGCCGGAACTTACTGCAGGGTTGGATATATATGGAGGATGGAAAGGTTTTGACTTTGCAATGTTGTTCACAGCAGGTGCTTTGCACGAAATATCACTTACCGGTACCTATTACAACTACAACGACGACAACACCATCTTTACAAAACCTTTCAAGGCAGGTTCAAATGCTCCGAGGTTCCTTGTAGAGCAGGCATGGCGTCCGGACAATACAGCCGGTACATATCCAAGGCTTTCTGTAAATGCTCCTAATACAAACAACGCATATGCATCTACTTTCTGGTACAAAGACGGTAAATATGTAAGGATGAAATCGGCCCAGCTGGGTTATACAATCCCAAGGAAAATAACCCAGAAAATTGGCAGTGACAATATCAGGGTTTATGTAGAGGGTACAAACCTGTTCACATTGAGCGGTCTTCCTCAAGGTATAGATCCTGAGAGGCCAGGAGTAACCAATGGTTATTATCCTCAACAGAGAACCATTATGGGTGGAATTACAATCTCTTTTTAAACGACAGACAAGATGAAGACAAGAATATTATTATTGATACTATTGATAGGTGTGGTTCTTCCGGGTTGTAACAAATTCCTGGACATGAACCCTACCGACAGGCTTTCCGACAAAATGGTTTGGCAAAACAAAGAGTCGGTTGAGTTATACGTCAATGGCTTTTACCCGTATATAAACATATATGGTGCATTTGGCGGTGGTGACAGCCAGGTAGGTCTCACAGAGGGGCTCACCGAAACCCTTAAATATGGATCAATGACCCCGGGTACACATGTGGGATTTGCAAATATTGTGGCTTATGCCGATGGTGGCATGTCTGCTCCAACAGCAGCGTTCCACCTTGGTATGTGGGATGATTTGTACACCAGGATACGTCGTGTGAACGAATTCCTTTTTGGGTTGAGAAACTATGGCGGGAACCTGGACCAGGATTTACTGAGCAGGTTCGAAGCAGAAGCCAGATTTTTCAGAGGATTCCTCTATTTCCAGTTAATAAAAAGAAGTGGCGATGTGATCATTTATGACGAAGATCTTTCAAAAATTTCCAAATCTACCCCTTTGAGCCCTGAGGCAGAAGCATGGGATATGGTTCAGGCCGATTTGGATTTTGCTGCAAACCATTTGCCAATTTCTTGGAGTGGGGCAGATATAGGACGTGTGACCAAAGGAGCAGCCTTTGCAATGCAATCCAGGGCTATGCTTTATGCCCAAAGGTGGCAGGCAGCAAAAGATGCCGCTGATGAGGTTTTCAATTTGCAAAAATATGAATTGATGGCTGGCAATACGGTAGCCAACTACCAAAAGGCGTTTACCTCTGCAACTGCCGGGAATACAGAATCCATATTGGAATTCAATTATATGCAGACAGGAGGGCCTGTTCATAACTACAACCGTTACTTTACACCTGGCGGAGATGTCCCAGGTATTGGCGGACGTGCCGCTCCTACACAGGAGATGGTGGAGTCTTATGAAAAACAGACAGGTGGTCACATTGACTGGACTCCTTGGCATAATGTTGACGGAACAACGCAGACACCTCCGTACGATCAGTTGGAAGTAAGGTTCCATGCATCAATATTATACAACGGTGCAAACTGGAAAGGAAGGAAAATTGAATCGTATGTGAATGGCCAGGATGGTTATGCAGAATTCAAGGATGACCCGAATCCATCGGGCAGGTCGGTGACAGGATATTATTTGAGGAAACTCGTAGATGAAAACCATATTGACCTGAACTCCCAAAACAGTACCCAGCCATGGATTGCAATAAGGCTTGCAGAGGTTTACCTTAACAGGGCCGAGGCTGCATACAGGCTCAACAACCCAGTACAGGCAAATGCAGATTTGCGTGCCGTAAGGGCAAGGGTTGGATTGCCATACACAGACAAGAGTGGCGCGGAATTGTTTGAGGCCATCAGGAATGAAAGGAAGATTGAACTTGCATACGAAGGTCACCTTTACTGGGATATGAGACGATGGAGACTCGCCCATATAGAGTACAATGGTCCAGGCAGCAGGGTGCATGGTCTCAAGATTATCAAAGAGGGAGCCATTTATACATATTTTTATGTAGATTGCGACAAACAAGACCGCTCGTTCCAAGAGAAGATGTACCGTATTCCTCTTCCGGAGACAGAGTTGATGAACAATACCGCAGTACAACAATATCCTGAATGGAGATAATAAAGAAATTGTTATGAAACGAAATATATTGATGTTTTTTGCAGTACTGCTCACAATCCTGAGCAGCTGCCACAGCCCGGAAAAGGTGATTCCTGCCGAAGTGAGACAGGGACTGAACAGCCTTTCTGCACAGTTTTCTGCAGGCGAATTCAAAAATGATGCGAATGCAAAGTTCACACTGCAGGTTACAAATCCGGAAGCTGATGTGCTTGTGATTCCTGTGCCATGGTATTATCCCGAAGAGAGCACTAATGAGACTGAAATCACAAAAATGAAAATAACAGCAAACCTGGACGACAATACATTCATTGAACCAGGCTTGAGTGTGATGGACCTGACCAAGGAGAATCCTGTGAAAGTAACAAAAGGAGATGGTTCTGTAAAGAACTATATGATTAGAGGCGAGCGTGTAAAAAGTAATAAATGTGCTATAATCAACTTCTCCCTAAACACTCCCGAACTGACAGGTGTGATTGACCAGGATAACAAGACCATCTCATTGATTACAATAGATGATTTGGGTTTGTCTACAGCTTCTGTGGCAATTTCACCACATTCAACAATAACACCTGATCCTTCTGCAGAGAGGGACTATTCAGAGCCGGTTGTCTTTACGGTAACAGCCCATGATGGAACTACTACCGCACAATATACAGTTCAAAAGACTATACCTCCAAAGATCAACTACGGGTTCCGTCCAGGCAGCGAAACCGAACTTTGGGTTAGTGATTTGAGCGTGAAGTATGGTATTTCCAACGGAGCAAACAAGAACCATACCTTGGCAGCTACCGGAAACCACTTGGTGTTGAGTATTGGTACAGAACAACACTATTTCAATGCAACCACAGGTGAAAGGCTTGGCCTTATTGCAGGCAGCAGGGACCTTACGGGTGGTGCAATCACATCTGACAAAGCTGGCAACCTGTTGTTATGTAACAACACAACCAAAAACAATGTGTTTACAATATGGACTACAAATTCAGTGACAAAAGCTCCTGAGGTATTCACATCCATGACTTACACAATTGGAAAAGGAGTTCGTATGGGAGCCAAGATTTCTGTCCAGGGAGATATTACAAAAGATGCCATAATTACAGTTCCAACCTGGGCATGGGCAAATCCTCCGGCCCACAATGAGTTTATCCGTTGGATTGTAAGTGATGGTGTGGTAGGTGCTCCGGAGGCGGTTGTTGCAACCAATATTGTAAACTGGAACTCAGGTAATACAGATGTTGTATATGGATCTGTAAACCCGCAAGGGAATTACTTTATAACCAACTACGGCGGTGCAGGAAACAAACTGAATGCAGTGGATGGTGCAACCAACAATGGTGTAGCTATGCTGGCAACTCCTACTTGGGGTGCAAACTCCAACTTCAACACAGTTGATGCTGTTGAGTTCAACAGGGCAACATACGTTGCTGTTTATGGTGGCATGCACTTTACATACAGCCAGTGCCTGGGCTACATGTTTGATGTTTCCACACTTGACCAGTTCACAGACAGGATTGACAACTCTCCATCCAGGGTGTTCACTACCAATGAATACAAGTTTGGATCACCTGTGTTTGCTTCAAGTGATATTATACTTGTACCTAGTGTAGATGGCTATAAACTGAGACTTTATTATACAGACGGAAACTGCCGCAGCCTTGTTGCCTGGGAGTTTGACTGTATAGAGAAATAAGACACCGTGATACGGGCAATTCCGGTCAATTTGGCCGGGATTGTCCTTTTTGTTTAAGTTAAAAGGTAGAATAGTGAAAAACAGATTTATGAGCATAACAACATTGCTGGCAATCCCTTTGATAATTGCCTCTCTTTTTTCTTCTTGTCAAAAAGAGAACCAGACTCCGGAATGGGAATGGCCAGAAGAGGAGGAGCAAAACAAGGACAATGCGTCCAAACCAAAATACATTTGGGTAGATGCAGCTGCCAATTTCCCCGATTTTGCAAACAGTAGGGAGAACATAACAAGGGATTTGACAATTGCAAAGAATAGTGGGTTTACCCATATAGTTGTGGATGTAAGGCCCACAACAGGAGATGTGTTGTTCAATACCAATGTGGTAGAACAGGTGGAGTTCCTGGGAGCTTGGATTGGAGGTAGTTACCAGCGGTATGAAAGGACCGCCACATGGGATTATTTGCAGGCATTCATTGACGAGGGGCATAAATTGGGCCTGAAGGTATATGCTGCAATCAATACATTTGTTGGGGGAAACAGAACCAGTCTGGGTACATCGGGTGTGGTTTTCAGGGATCCTGCAAAAAAAGCGTGGACAACAGAATTGAACTTGACAGGAGGTGTGACCAGCATCATGGATGCAGATAAGAACGCCAAGTTTTTCAATCCTGTCAGGGATGAGGTACAGGAGTACATTTGCCAGATTCTGGAAGATTTGGCCCGTTACCCTCAATTAGATGGTATTGTACTGGACAGGGGCCGTTTTGACGGGTTTGAAAGTGACTTTTCTACCTACACAAAACAGAAGTTTGAGAATTACATTGGTGAGTCCGTCCAGAATTTCCCCAACGACATAATCCCTCCTGGTACCAAAGTTGGCCAGTTGCCAAACCCTCTGCCCAAATACTTCAAGAAATGGTTGGAGTTCAGAGTAAAGGTTATCCATGATTTTATGGTAAAGGCAAGAGGAAGGGTAAAGGCGATAAACCCCGACATTGATTTTGGGGTATATGTTGGCGGATGGTACTCATCGTACTATGATGTTGGAGTAAACTGGGCAAGTCCGAATTTTGTCACATCTTCCAAATACAGCTGGGCTACTTCTGAATACAAGAATTTTGGATATGCAGACCATATGGATTTCATGCTCATTGGAGCGTATGCGGCTGCCAACAGGGTTTACGGACAATCGGAATGGACAATGCAAGGTTTTACATTGAAAGCCAAAGAGGTGATAATGGGTGCTGCACCTGTCTCTGCCGGACCTGATGGCAATTTCTTTTATCCAAACCAGGTACCTGCAGGGGTGAATGTTGGGGAAGCTATTGCAAATTCGGTGGATGCGTGTATAAATGCAGGGGATGGCTACTTTTTCTTTGATATGATACACCTCAAGCAAAACAATCAATGGCAGTATGTAAAAGCAGGTATTGATGCCGCAAATGCACAAAAATAAATGATGATGAAGATCAAGGGAACTTTTCTGGACGAAATAAGCCACGACATTCCCCATCAAAACTGGGGCCTTGAGGAGTGGGACAAGGATTTCGGCTATATGAAAGAGGCCGGGATAGATACGGTGATATTGATCAGGTGTGGTTATCGCAGATGGCAAACATTTCCATCACAGGTACTTACATCTATGGAGGGGTGTTATACTCCTCCTGTGGACCTGGTAGAGATGTATCTCAAATTAAGCGAAAAATGGGGAATGAAGTTTTACTTTGGCCTCTATGATTCGGGTAAATACTGGGATGCAGGAGATTATGAAAAGGAGGCAGAGATCAACAGGCTTGTCATAGATGAAGTGTGGGAAAAGTATGGCCATTACAAAGCTTTTGCCGGATGGTATATTTCCCAGGAGTGTAGCCGCAAGACGGGCTCTATAATAGATCTTTATGCCGGTCTTGGCCGTTATTGCAAGAAGGTTTCAGGAGGGCTTCCGACAATGATATCTCCCTATATAGATGGTAACAAGAATATCAGCCAGTATACTGCGGTTACATCCAAAGGGGAGTCGGTAACACTGGCAGACCATGAGCAGGAGTGGGACCAGATTTTTGCCGGTATCCAGGGAGCTGTGGACATTGTGGCCTTCCAGGATGGCCATGTGGAGTTTGACCAGCTTACAGAATTCTTGTCGGTTAACAAAAGACTGGCCGATAAATATGGTCTCCAATGTTGGACCAATTCGGAGACCTTTGACAGGGACATGCCCATCAAGTTCTTGCCAATCAAATGGGAAAAATTGCTGCTCAAACTGCAGATGGCTCAGAAAGCTGGTTACAGCAACGCCGTGACATTTGAGTTTTCCCATTTCATGAGTCCACAATCTGCATATCTGCAGGCAGGACACCTGTTTAACAGATATACAGAGTATTTAAGGAATTACCATAAAAAGGATTAAGATGGATTTTAAACAGTTGGCTGGTCTTTATAAAGACGAGTTGTTAGATAATGTGATACCTTTTTGGACAAAGTACTCTCCCGACAACCAGTTTGGGGGTTATTTCACATGTCTGGAAAGGGATGGAGAAGTTTTTGATACAGATAAATTTATTTGGCTCCAGGGTCGTCAGGTTTGGATGTTTTCCATGCTTTACAACCGAGTGGAAAAGAGGCAGGAGTGGCTTGATATGGCCATTATGGGAGCAGAGTTTCTTAAGAAACATGGCCACGATGGTAATTTCAACTGGTATTTTTCTGTTACCAGGGACGGGAAACCATTGGTGCAGCCATATAATATTTTTTCCTATACATTTGCAACCATGGCTTTTGCGCAATTGAGCATTGCAACAGGAAATGACGAGTATGCTCAAATTGCAAAGAAAACATTTGATCTTATCATTGAAAAGCAAGACAACCCAAAGGGTCAGTGGAACAAGTTGTATCCGGGTACAAGGGAGCTAAAAGGATTCTCTTTGCCCATGATACTTTGCAACCTGGCATTGGAAGTAGAGCATTTGATAGACAAAGAGCTTATAGATAAAACCATAGATATATGCCTCCATGAGGTTATGGATGTGTTTTACCAAGAGGAAAACGGACTTATCCTGGAGAGTGTGACTCCTGAGGGCAAATTTTGTGATTCGTTCGAAGGGCGTCTTGTAAACCCCGGCCATATATTGGAGGCCATGTGGTTTATAATGGACCTTGGGGTAAAACTGAGCCGCAAGGATATTGTTGATAAGGCAGTGAAGATAGCGCTCAATGCTGCAGAATATGGCTGGGACAAAGAGTTTGGAGGTATTTTCTACTTCATGGATATCAAAGGGTATCCTACCCAACAGTTGGAGTGGGACCAGAAGCTTTGGTGGGTCCACATTGAGAGTGCCATAACCATGCTCAAGGCATACCAGCTTACAGGCTCAAAGGAGGCTTTGGCCTGGTTCGAAAAAATACATACCTATGCATGGGATAAGTTCAAAGATAAGGATCATCCGGAGTGGTTTGGTTACCTGAACAGGAGAGGGGAGGTATTGCTTTCTCTCAAAGGGGGCAAGTGGAAAGGATGCTTCCATGTCCCAAGGGGGTTGTACCAGTGCTGGCAGATTCTTGATAAACTTAAATAAATGAAAAGGATATGACCAAAAGAATTACAATATTTATCATGATAATGCTGCTTGTGTTCACAGGCGGCATTCTCTCTGCTTATACGGTAAAAGGAAGAGTGTTTTCTGGAAACCAGCCGATTGCCGGAGTAGTGGTTACCGATGGCAAAAATTTCGCAGTGACGGCTTCCAACGGCAGGTATACCCTGGAAGTTTCTGAAGAGGGGAGGTTTGTATACGTTTCACTTCCATCGGGGTATACTGCCCCTGTGTCGGAGGGAGTGGTCAAGTTCTACAAACAATTTAATCCAAAGGTGAAAAGTTATGACTTTGAACTTATAAAAAAGGATGGTGATGATACAAACCACGGTTTTGTTGTGGTTGCCGACCCACAGATTTATGCAGCAAAGGAGTTCCCTCTGCTAACGGAGGGCATCGATGATATCCGCAGGACTGTATCGGAATATCCGGTTCCTTTCCACGGGATTGGTGCCGGAGACCTGATTTCCCATGACCATAAACTCTATCCGGAGTACAATAGTGTGATGTCCAAAGCCGGAATCCCTTTTTTCAACGTGATGGGCAACCATGACATGGTGGTTTACGGACGTTCGCATGAAACCTCCTTCCATAAATATGAGGCGGTTTACGGGCCACACTATTATTCTTTCAATGTAGGAAAGGTCCATTATGTGATGCTCAACGATAACTTCTTTATAGGAAGGGACTATTTTTACATTGGGTATATAACCGAAAACCAGCTTGCCTGGCTGGAAAAAGACCTCTCTTATGTTCCCGAAGGGAGTACCGTTGTAGTAACCATGCATATCCCCACCTCGGTTTCGGAACAGGACCGCAAGAGTTTCAATTACCAAAAGGCAGGGAGCACAATGGCCAACCACAGGGGGCTTTACAAGATACTGGAACCCTACAATGCACATATTATTTCGGGCCATACGCATACAAACCACAATGTGTTGATAAGGGAGAACCTTTTCGAACATGTGACGGCAGCCATGTCGGGTGCCTGGTGGCAGGGAAGCCTTTGTACCGACGGAACACCCAAAGGGTACGGGGTCTATTTTGCAAATGGGGATTCCCTTAGCTGGTATTACAAAGCTACAGGTAAACCAAAGGATTACCAGATGAGGGTCTATACAGGAGAAGATGATGAAGCTTTCAAAGGGTACATTGTTGCAAATGTATGGAACTGGGACCCTTCATGGAAAGTATATTTATACGAAGATGGAGCTTACTCTTCTCCCATGGAGCAGTTCGAAGGTTACGACCCTATGGCAAGGGAGATGTACTCCGATAAAGATAAACTGGAACACAAATGGATTTGGCCTTCGGTATCGGACAAGTTTTTCCGGGCAAAACCTAAATCCGTAAACTCCTCCCTATCGGTGGTTGCAACCGACAGGTTTGGTAACCGTTATGAGCAGAGCTTGCCCCACCGCTCCCATTATGATGTAGTGGTTGTAGGCGGAGGTGCCAGCGGTACTGCTGCAGGCATCAAAGCTGCCTCCATGGGTGTAAGGACTCTAGTGATAGAAGAGCATGAGTGGCTCGGAGGCATGCTGACCTCTGCAGGGGTGAGTGCAACCGACGGTAACCATAAGCTAAGGGGAGGTTTGTGGGGTATATTCAGGGACTCCCTGGAAAATTATTATGGTGGTCCCGAAGCTCTCAACACAGGTTGGGTGAGCCGCACATTGTTTGAACCTTCGGTAGGCAACCGCATTTTCAAGAACATTGCATCAAAATATCCTAAACTGTCGGTTTGGTTCAACTCTGTGGTGCGGTCAATGGAAAAGCAGCAAAACGGTTGGAGCCTTACTGTATCAAACGGGGCCGGCAAGAAAAAGATTACCGCTTCAATAGTGGTGGATGCCACCGAACTTGGAGATATTGCTGCAAAAGCGGGAGTAAGGTACGACCTGGGAATGGATTCCAGGCTGGTTACCGGGGAGTATATCGCCCCAGAGCAGGAGAATGACATTATCCAGGACCTTACATATGCTATGGTACTCAAGGAGTATGACCGGGATATGACCATACAGCGTCCGGCAGGTTATAATCCTTCGCTGTTCTACTGCTCGACCATCAGTAAGAAATGCACCAATCCAAAAGAGGAGAAACGTTTGTGGAGTCCCGAGATGATGATAACATACGGGAAGTTACCCAATGGCAAATATATGATCAATTGGCCCATCGAGGGGAATGATTACTATCTCAATGTTGTGGAAATGAGCCGGGAAGAGAGGGTTCGTGAGCTCGAAAAAGCCAAGCAGCACTCGTTGTCGTTCCTTTATTACATACAGACAGAACTGGGGTTCAAGAATCTGGCCCTGGCCGATGACGAATTCCCAACCGACGACAAATTCCCCTTTATACCTTACCACAGGGAATCACGGAGGATTGACGGGGTTGTGCGGTTTACCCTGGACCATATCAAGGACCCATATGCAAACAACAGTACATTGTACCGTACAGCAATTGCGGTAGGGGATTACCCGGTGGACCACCACCACACTAGGTACCATGGATGGGAAAACCTGCCCGATCTCCATTTTTACCCTGTACCCTCATACGGGCTTCCTTTGGGAACCTTGATTCCCAAAGAGACCGAAGATTTGATCGTGGCCGAAAAGTCAATCTCTGTCACCAACCTTGTGAACGGAACAACACGACTGCAGCCAGTGGTGTTGCAGATAGGTGAGGCGGCGGGAATACTTGCCGCACTTGCTGTTAAACAAGGCAAAAAGGTGAGGGATGTCGCCGTTAGGGATGTCCAAAGAGGTGTGCTGGATGGTAAGGGATATATCCTTCCATACTTGGACCTTGCAACTGACCATCCAAATTTCAAGGCTTTGCAAAGGATAGGGGCCACCGGGATCATGAAGGGTACAGGCATGAATGTTGGCTGGGAAAACCAGACCTGGTTCCATGCCGACTCCACCATAACCAACAGGGAGCTATTGGAGGGTGCTTTGCCCTTTTATATGCCCCAATATACTGCTGCCGACGCTGCTTCTGTTTTTGACCTTCAAAAGGATGTTTCCCTGACAGATCTTGCAAAAATGTTCTCATTTGCCGACAATGGTAAAACCAGTGCACAATTTTTGAATGCATTCAATGAGGAGTGGAAATCCCTCGGCCTTTTGGATTATGATGCAAAAAGAGCGTTGACAAAGTTGGAATGTGCGGTTTTGATCGATAAATTCATGGATCCGTTTGGCCGTTACAACGTGGGTCATAAGGGAGAATTGTTGCCATTGTTGGAGCAACACCGGCAGCTTGTGGATGGTAATCACCCGGCAGCGAGGTATACCGGCAGGATACTTGACAATGGCGATGGCTCAGTCTCATTTGACTGGAGCGGCACTTATTTGGAGGTTGCTTTTACCGGCGGATACCTTGCAATTAGGGTATCGGATACCAAAAAGAACTACTACAACCTCTTTGTCAACGGAAAACAGCAGGGAGTTGTAACCACCTTTGGCAAAGATTCGTTGATTGTTCTTGCAAAAGGGCTGGAAAAAAAACAGAATATTGTCAGGCTCCAGAAAAGGACCGAGGCAGAGCAAGGCAAAACCACAATACATGCATTTGAATTAGCTGCCAAAGGCGAATTGGTCCCATATGACCCGGGCAGGACCAGGCACATTGAGTTTATCGGCAACTCAATAACAGCAGGGTTTGGTACCGAAGGCCTTTCCAAGGACGAGCCTTTCAAACCGGAAACAGAGAACTGCAATCTTGCATTCGGTGCCATCATATCTCGCTACTTTAACTCCGACTACACATTCATTGCCCACTCAGGCTGGGGTGCTGCAAGAAACTATGGCGACACTGCAAGGGTTTCAAAAACCTCCATGAAAGACAGGATGATGCAAACCTTTGATATGTACCCTCAACCCCAATGGAGCTTCAATGGTTATACTCCCGACCTTGTTGTGATAAACCTGGGTTCAAATGATTTTTCTACTAAACCTCATCCTTTGAAAGAGGAGTTTATGGCCGCATATGATATAATAATCAAGAATATCAGGACAAAATACGGTAACGTTCCGGTACTTTGTGTAGCTCCTCCGTTAAGGGGAATGGCCTTTGAATATATCAAGGAGTATTGTGACAAAGCCAATGATCAAAATCTGTTTTTCACAGCCTACCTGGCGGGTGTTCATAACCGCGACAGCGACCTTGGTTCGGTGGGACATCCAAATTACAATGGGCAAAGGAAAATAGCCCAAAACCTGATTCCTTACATCTCTACAATCACAGGATGGCCGCTGGAAAACAAACCTGTCGAATAAATTGATAAGCCCGGAGATAACACCCCGGTTTTAGTACAATTAAGAGCCTTAATATACTGCAAAGTTTACTCTACCTGCAGATATGTTACATATTCCGGAGCTTAATCAGTTTATTCTTATATTTGATAAAAGAATTTTATTGTAATTATGAAATCTCAATTATCGTTTACAAAAAAATTCTGGACAGAGCCATTTAAAATTCATATTATAATGTTCTACCGGTTTAAAAACAAAAACTTTATTCTATTGATAGCTAATCAATGTAACTATAAATTAAAATATCCTATTATCTCATCCCCGTCTTGATCATAAGTAATAAGAAAAATTCTTTGCTGAGCCTCATCAATGGTAAATCTATATATGCCACCATTAATTTTATAGGACTTTATAGGATTGCCTTCCCAATCATAAACGTATATAAAATCACCACAACGATGTTTTTTATGATCTTTAAGCGTTTTTCCAGAGAAGATCAAATAGATATAATCATCGGTAGTATGAATATTCCAGAATCCCACAAAAGATTCATCTGATGTAGTATAACTATTGTCTTTTCGTTTAAGTAGTGTTGGTGGTAATAAGCGGATCTCCTTGTCTAGGCTTATTTTATTTCCACTAAGAGAGAATATTTCAATTATTGCACCCGCAAAAGTCGCTGATACTAACTTTGTGTGATCAGGTTTTATATCAACTTCATGTGACCCAGTAAATAATGCATTTCTTACAATACTACTATCATTTATTGCATTGAAATTTGGGTAATGTGTGTATTTACCAATTTGTTTTCCTGTTTCGTCCTGTATAATAAACCTAACGCCTTTTGTGGGTACTGTTATGAAACCCCTCTTATAAGGCACAATTTGAAGAAATCCATTTGCTCCCTCAATTTGTATTCGTTTGAAAGGTATTCTGTTTCCAACAAAATCACTTTCATAGTAATTAACCACAAGTTGTTGTCTGTCGTAAACACACAAAGTATCTCCAAGGAAGAAAAAATTAACAGTCATAGGGTATTCGCCTGCCCCTCTACCTCTTGGTGCAATTCCTGCTACATATTCTCCGGTGTTTTTATTAAAAAGCTGTACAAGGTTATTTTCATCAGATGATTTGAACAATAAATAATCCTTGTAAACTTGCATGTAAAATATTTGAGCAAGAGGTTTGTCTTTGTGAATATACTTTGGAGTTACTGATAATTCCTGCTTAAATATAGGCATTGTGTACGTTTCTGAATCTGCACTATCTTTTGAGTTGCATGAAATTAGCACTAATGAAAATAATAATATTAGACTTTTTTTCATTATCCTTACGGAATTATTTTAAATTAGTAAAATGGTTTTAAAAACACTATACATGATAAAAATAGATGTTTATCATGTATAGTAAAAAAATGATTATCGAATCTCCCATATTTTATGTTTGATTCGTAATTGAATCAATCATCACTTCCAATTTCGTACCCACAGGCAGGGCAAATTCCCCTTGTTAGTGTTCCGTTACCAGTTCCACCCAGCCCTTCAAAAATAGAACCACAATTAGGACAAATTGCACAACAATCATTTACAGTGGCACCATCACATTTGCCCCAAACACCTTCTTCTGCATAGGCTTTGATAGCAGCACCCCCGATCAATAATGCGAATGCAATAAAGAATACTTTTTTTTTCATACATTAAAGTTTTAAAATTAATAATTAAAACCGCTATTTAATAGCGTGTTTTTTCTTATTTTATAAAATTTGATGTGGTTTAATTTTTCGGGCAGCTTCTTAATGCATTTTTTAAAAATGTTCTATGACAAATATCTATATATAATTTAAGTTTCGCAAGTAAAAATTTTGCATAAAAAAAGTTCGTTGTTTTTTCATATACACAAAAGTAAACTTTTATGCTTAACCTTGTGTCCTCGCTAAGTTATACATTCCAGAACCACCTCGGGGGCATATCACGCACCAGCAGGCGTTACGACTACCGCGGCAACCTGCTTTGTGAGCACGAGGGCCACCAGGCAGGGGCCCCGGCAACTCCCGATACCAAATCCACTACATACACCTACGACAGCAGGGGCCGCATGCTCTCGCAAACCACAACGGTAAACGGGCAGCAGGCAGCTGCGGTAGCCTATGGCTACGACAACCTGGGCAAGCCAGTATCCCAAGGCTACGGCAATGGTGTGCAGGAGACGGTGACATACAATGTGCAGGGATGGATGCGCTCCAAGGCCGCCACCAAGGCAGGGGCAAACATCTTCAACATGACACTCAGGTACCACGACCCCCTGCATGCCGCGGCAAGGTACGGCGGGGAGATAGCCGAAATGCAATGGCAGCACGGGGCAGGGACCGGAAACGCCTACGCATTTGCATACGACAACCTGGGCAGGCTGACATCATCCACACGCCACGCCGGAGGGGTGCAGTTGCTATCCTACACCGAGAGGGACCTGGCATACGACCGCAACGGCAACATCACAGCACTAAAACGCTACGGTAGCAACGGGGGAGTGCCGCAGGACAACTTCTCGTACAGCTACAACGGCAACAGCCTGGCATCCATTACAGGATCCATAAGCGCGGCATACTCCCATGACCAGAACGGCAACATGACCTTTGACGGGAGGAAAAATTTGCAAATAAGCTACAATCTGCTTAGCTTGCCTCAAACTGTAAACCAGGCGGGTATGCAAGTGGCCAACTACTACAACACCACAGACCACCTGGCAAGCATAAGGGTGATCACGGACCAGGCGGGAACAGTGGCAGAGCAGAACGACTACTACCCGTTCGGGAAAAGGACAAACACGGGTGAACAATACCTGCTCATGCCCGCAAACAGGTACAAGTTCAACGGAAAGGAACTGCAGACAATAGCTAACATGGAATACCTGGACTACGGCGCCAGGTTATACGACCCGACGATAGCAAGGTGGTTGACGAGGGATCCATTGGCAGATGATTATTACTCTTTATCTCCTTATGGATATTGCGCAGGGAATCCAATCAAATATATTGATGTTAACGGTGAATTTATTGGCACCATTATTGGAGCCGTTGTTGGTGGAGTTACCGGGGCGTATGACTCTTACAAGAAAGGCGGTGATGTATGGGCAGGTGCTGCAGAAGGTGCTGTCTCTGGAGCAATAGCTCGAGCAACCATTGATTTAGCAGTTGCGGCTACAGTTGCCACAGGAGGCGGCACTTTGGGAGGTGCTTTGAGTAAAGGTCTTCAAGCGGCTAGTAATTCTACAAAAGCATTACAAGGTACCATGTCTAAAAATATTAACGAGACTGCTAAAACCTTAACAAAAATGGGAGCCGATGAAAAAACAATAGAAACAGCCATTAATAAAATTTCAACGGGCATGAGTGAGGCAGGAGTGAATACAATAAATACAACAAATACGGTAGCAGCAGGGACTAGCATAGTTACCGAATCCGTGATAAAAGCAGGCCAGAAGAATAAGGAGAAAAAATGATGAAAAAAATCATAAAATTATTTTTCATTTTAGGCATTGCTTTTTGGGGCTTTGGTTTATTGTATAGTTTTTCAAATCTTATCGCTTTAAATGGTTTCGGGGACGTTTTTGAGATGAATGACGCTCGAAATGCAAAAACAGAAATAATCAGAGACTCAATAGATATTAATATATTATACACATACCAAGTCGAGGGAAAGGTGTATCAAGACAATTATAAAATGTTTGTAGATTATTTTGAACAATGTGGCATTGATACCATTGTAATTAAATACAATAAATACTTTCCTATGGTTAACTTTATTGATGGTATTCCGTTAAAAATCAGAAAGCAAAAAACAGGTATTTTTATATCTACTTTTTTTATATTGTTTCTTATTTTACTTTGGAAATTTAGCAATAAAGATAAATGGATTAAAATATACGAAGAAGCTGGAAATAGGCCTTGGCTATATCCAGATAACAAAACAATCAAAAGTCCATACAGTCGATTTGTGAATAGATTGTTTAAGAAATAGCATAGAAGAGGGCGGCTGAAAAGATATTTTTGGTCCCCCTCTTTTTCTTTCCTAAGCGACCATCTTGTCTGCAAATTGTAAATATTCTAAAAACAATAATAGTTTATTTTACTAAAAGTGTATTTATTTTTCTTTACAGGGCAAGATAATTTAAATTCAGAATTGCAAAAGTGTAATTATAGATGCGCAATGATGTTGAAAAACAAGCTATAATGTGTTGTTTTATTTGGACATGGTATTTTTTATATTTAAATTCACTGGGGAAATAAAAATTTATTATATCATGAAAAAATCAACTTACTTTTTCAAAAATTTAGTCACATCATTTTTTCACTTTAGGAAAGCTTTAGTGGCCCTTTTTTTTGTCGCGGCATTAATAATAGCAATATGTTCATGTAAACCGGAACCTAATCCCGACGATGATTTGATCGTGTCCATAGAGATTGGTAATAACTATTAATATTTTAATTATGCAATGAGGCGATTTTTCCTTTTTACCATAACAGCACTCCTTCTTTGGGGTTGTGTAGATTGGAGGCAACTGAGTATTATTCCAATATTACCCAGCATAGGCTTGATAATTAAATTTTAAAATTGGAGGATGTGAGCACTCCAAGATTTTAGATATTTGACTAATCTACTTTTTATGAATGAGCGTTTGTATAATATTTCAACAACAACAGTTAAGGTTGTGTTATTGAGTGTTGCTGCATTTGTTTTGATACAGTGTAAAAATGAAACCTGTACTACTCATGCCATTCCGGTTATTGATATAGAAGAGGGATTGAATAAGGGGGGGGCAGTAATGTTAAGTGAACTGTGTAGTTCACTAGAGTATATACCTTTGCAAACAGAACCCAATTCAATAGTTGGTAGAAGACCTAATATAAAGACATCGGGCAATTTATTTTACATAACATATCTCTACAGTGATAATTGTCTGGTCTTTGATTCTAAGGGGGTTTTTAGAAATATTATTGGACAGAAAGGTAATGCAAAAGGGGAATATACACGTATAAATGAACTTAATATTGAAGAAGATAGA
>Ga0334884_1001139_pt1 | contig 41758 bp, 32 predicted proteins | sample GraSluR1_MG_7_FD_207215 | JGI IMG/M metagenome (GOLD analysis project Ga0334884, IMG submission 207215) | Sludge microbial communities from methane-producing bioreactor in Wageningen University, Netherlands - Granular Sludge_12_05 R1 | ecosystem: Engineered > Bioreactor > Anaerobic >... | reverse complement strand
CTCGGCCTCTTTACGGGACACCGCAATGGGCTTTTCGACGATGACATGGCAGCCCGCCGCAAACGCATCTATTACGGGCTTTTTATGGTAGCAATTCGGGGTACAGACATCGATGATGTCAAGAGCTGCATTCTCCAGCAGGTCCTTGTAGTCGGTGAACACCATCTCATCGGGCACTCCCGCCTTCTCCGCGGCGGCCCTTGCGGTGGCCTCATTGACATCGGCGATCGCCGCGATCTCGCAGTTGTCCAGAGCCTGCCAGCCCGGGAAGTGGGCGCCCTGCGCGATGCCGCCGGCACCGATGAACCCGACCTTCAGCTTCTTCTTGGCCATCCTTAGGTCCCTCCCAGTGATGTCTTGCGCACGAGCGCCGTGAGATCGGTCAGGCATGGCTCGTGTCTTGGGGTTGTCCGCGCGAGGCTCCCGTTGCCCCGGCGTCGCTCAGGCGGGGGGCTCGGGCGCGGGTGCGGCGAACTCGTCCTCCGGATCGAAGGGCGGGGTGCAGACGATCAGGCAACGCAGGTGCCCGATAGCACGGTGGCGGGTCCCCGGAGGGATGTAGACCACATGCCCGGGCACGACTGCATACCGCTGCTCATCCAGCTCGACTTCCCCCTCACCTTCCAGCACATAATACACCTCAGTGGTCCGGCGGTGGTAGTGCTTTTCCGCATCCGATAGTGTGGTGACGTGCAGGCCGCTGGGAACTTCGTCGGTGGCGGTGAGCACACGAACGCTCTGCCCGCACGGGCAGGGGACGGGCACCACGTCATCGCTGTGGCGGATGAGGGGCGTATCGCGCATGGGGCGCACTCCTCTGGCTGTGTCCACAGAGCAGTTCGCGCCTCGGGCGGCCGTCACCTCTTGTGCATCTAGAGGTCCGGCCGAAGAGCCCGGATAGTCCGCTTCATGTCATTCTGAGCGTCCATCTCGCGCAGCGAGATAGCGAGGAATCTCGCTGAATGCCAGGAGATTCTTCGAGCCGCTCTTGCCGGGAGCGGACGCTCTCGGAATGGCACTCTTGGCGAAGGCGGGGTTCCCGGGCGCCCCTCCAGTCCATCGGTCGGGCCTGCGGAGGTCTCGCGGCTATCTGCCGGAAGGGGGCGTGGCCTACGGCCCAGCACGGCGCGCAGGTTTGCCCCGGGTCAGCGCGGTTCTTGCTTTGTGCCTGTGGCTCGTGTAGAATCTCGCTCTCCATGCACTCACTCAGTGGTGACAAGGTGACGGCAGGCTTCGACGTGGTGGTGGTTGGTGCCGGGCACGCGGGGTGCGAGGCCGCGCTGGCTGCGGCGCGTCTGGGTGCGCGGACGTTGCTGGTGACACCCAATCTGGACGCCATTGCCAGTATGCCGTGCAACTGCAGCATCGGCGGCCCGGCGAAGGCCCAGCTTGTGCGGGAGATTGACGCCCTGGGTGGGGAGATGGCCCGCGCCATCGACCGCACCTTCACCCATATCCGCATGCTGAACCTGTCCAAGGGTCCCGCCGTGCGCGCCCTCCGCGCTCAGGCGGACAAGGCTCTGTACCGCCTGGCCATGAAGCGGGTGCTGGAGGCCCAGCCCAACCTGTTCCTGGCCCAGGACACAGTGGTCTCCCTGGCTGCCGACGGACACCGGATGCAGGGCGTCAGATGCGCCAACGGGCTGTGCTATGCTGCCAAGGCCGTCGTGCTCGCCACGGGGACCTTCCTCAATGGGGCGATCCACCTGGGGGAGGTGAGCCTCCCTGCGGGAAGGGCCGGGGAGGCGCCCAGCACTCACCTTACCCAATCTCTGTGTGGACTGGGGTTCGAGCTGCTCAGGTTCAAGACGGGCACGGTGCCGCGCGTGCTGTTGAGCACCATCAACCGCGGCGAGACATCGGTGCAGCCCAGCTCCATGCGGCCCTATCGTTTCTCGTACGATGCGGTCTCCCGCCCTGAGCGTCCGCTGTTGCCCTGCTACGTTACGGCGACCACCGCCGCCACCCACCGGCTTCTGGCGGCCAACGCCCACCTGTCGGCTCTCTGGAGCGGCCGCATCGTGGGGAAGGGGCCGCGCTACTGCCCCTCGATCGAGGCAAAGCTCATGCGGTTTCCGGACCGCGACAGCCACCTGGTGTTTCTCGAGCAGGAAGGCTGGGACACCGACGAGGTGTACGTGCAGGGGGTGTCGAACAGCATGCCTGCAGAGGTGCAGCTCCGGATGCTGCACACCATTCCCGGGCTGCGGGACTGCCACATGATGCGTCCGGGCTATGCCATCGAATATGACTACATCGACCCCAGGCGACTGAGCCGGGCTTTGGCGTACCAGGACATGGCAGGTCTCTACGCGGCGGGTCAGATCAACGGCACGTCCGGCTACGAGGAGGCGGCGGCTCAGGGGTTACTTGCGGGCGTGAATGCCGCTCGCTACGCCTCTGAGCTGGATCCGGTGGAACTGGGGCGCACCGATGGGTACATTGGGGTGATGGTGGACGATCTGGTGACAGGCGGGCTCGATGAGCCGTACCGCATGCTCACATCGCGGGCGGAGTTCCGGCTGCTTTTCGGTCAGGACACCGCCTGGTACCGGCTTCTGCCGCTGGCGGAGCGCATCGGTCTGGTGTCACGGCAGCGTCTGAGCCGGATCGAGGCGGACCTGGCGGCGGTGGAGGGCTCCCAGGGCTCGGCGGAGGGTGTCGGGCTGCGCGTGCCGATCTCCGGCAATGCCAGGGCCTACCGGGCGACCCAGACGGAGTATGGGCCGTACGTGCAGCGTGAGCTGCAAAGGGTGCGTCGTCTCAGCGCCTTGCAGAGTCTCCCTGTGCCGGAGGGGTTCACCTTCGAGGGCCTCCCACTGCGCACGGAAGCCCGGGAGCGGCTGCAGCGGGCGCGGCCCGTGACGCTGGGGGATGTGGCATTGGTGCAGGGCATCACGCCGGCGGATGTGGCAACGGTCCAGGCAGCGCTGCTGAGGCAGGGCAAGCACCGGCTGGAGGAGGCGCGATGAACGGCGGAGACGATGTTTCACGTGAAACAATGGCCGCCCTGGCCGACCTTTCCCCGGCCGCTGCCCGGGCCATTTCGGCCCTCGCCGACTGGACGGCCTCCCACGCCGCCCCTATCGGCCTTACCAACTTTCACACTCCCCACCAGGTCCTCACCCACGGAATCGCGCCGGCCATCAGTCTCGCCGCCCTGCCCAACTCACCTCCCGCCGCCACCTGGGCCGAACTGGGCCCCGGCTCCGGTGTCCTCGGGCTCACTCTCGCTCTGCTTCTGCCGGACGCGCACGTCACCCTAGTCGACCGTCGGCAACGCGTCATCGACTACCTGGAGCTCACCATCGCCCGAGCGGCCATCGCCAACGCCACGGCCCTCCTGCTGGACCCTGACCGCGACCCCGGCGCAGCACGGTGGGATACGGTCCTCTTCCGGGCGCTCACTCGGCCCAGCGACGCGCTTTCCATGGCCTCCCGCCTCGCCACTCGCGGTATCTGCGCGTTTCATAGCCCAACCGTTACGGCCTACGAGGCGCCACCCGCCGGCTTCGCTCGAGCCGACACACAGCCCACCCTGGCGCCCAACCTGGCCCTCACACGCTACCACCGCCTCACCGCCTGACCGCCATAGCCCACACAGCTACCTCGCACCCAGATCCGGGAGCACCACATGTCAGAATGCCTCGCCGTCGTCAACCAGAAAGGTGGGGTCGGCAAGACCACCACCACCGTGAACCTCGCCGCCTGCGCCGCCCTCGAGGGCATGCGCGTCCTGCTGGTGGACACCGACGCCCAGGGCAACGCCACCAGCGGCCTGGGCATCGATCGCTCCCAGCTTGACCGCTGCGTCTACGACCTGCTCACCGATGACGCCGTCCAGGCCGACCCACACGCCCGCACCTCCGACTTCATCATCCCCACCTCGGTGGACAACCTTCACCTCATCCCGGCCACCATCAACCTGGCCGGAATCGACCTCACCCTGGCCAACGCCATCGCGCGCGACACCCGGCTCAAGCGTGCCCTGGAGCCCGTTCTCGACGACTTCGATCTCGTCCTCATCGACACCGCCCCCTCCCTGGGCGTGCTCACCATCAATGGGCTCGCCGCCGCCCACGGCGTGCTCATTCCCATCCAGTGTGAGTACTATGCCCTCGAGGGTCTCTCCCAGTTGCTGAAAGTCGTTCAGCTCGTGCAGAGCCAGTTGAACCCCGCCCTCTACATCCGGGGTGTGATCCTCACCATGTACGATGGACGCGCGAACCTGTCGGCCGAGGTGGCCGACGAGGTTCGCGCCCATCTGGCCAGCAAGGTCTACCACCGCAGCATCCCGCGCAATATCCGCCTGGCCGAGGCCCCCAGCCACGGCCTGCCCGGCGTCGTCTACGACCCCTATTGCCGCGGGTCCAAAGCCTATTGGGACCTATTTCGGGAGGTGTTCCCCCGTGCGTAGACGCACTCTGGGCAAAGGGCTCAGCGAGCTTATCTCCGGTGAGGCCTTGCCGCAGTCTCATGCCATCATCGATGTCCCTCTGGACAGTATCACCCCCAACCCCCAGCAGCCCCGCCAGCACATGGACGAGGCCGCCATGGAGGAGCTCACGCTCTCCATCGAGACCCACGGCGTGCTACAGCCCCTCATCGTGCGCTCCGCAGCCGAGGGTTACGAGCTGGTGGCCGGGGAGCGCCGCTGGCGCGCCGCCCGCCGCGCAGGCCTCGCCAGTGTCCCCTGCGTCGTCCACACACTCTCCGACAGCGATTCCTTGCAGATCGCCCTCATCGAGAACCTGCAGCGCCAGGACCTGGACCCCGTCGAAGCCGCCCGCGGCTACCGCCGCCTCATGAGCGACTTCGGCCTCACCCAGGACCAGGTCTCCAAGTACATCGGCAAGAGCCGCTCTGCCATCGCCAACACACTGCGCCTCCTCGACCTGCCTGCCCACATCCTCAACTCCGTGCAGGAAGGCGCTATCTCCGAGGGCCACGCCCGCGCCCTCCTCCCCCTCTCCCAGCACCCAGACCGACAACAGGCCCTCTTCCAGCGTGCACTTGCCGATTCCCTCACCGTCAGAGACGTCGAGCGTCTGGCCAGGGAGCTGCTTGAGGAGCCGCAGCCCGCCCCCGAGCAGGCGCCCGAACCCGCCGCCCCGGAGCCCATGCGCCCCGACCCCAACCTTCTGGATGTCCAGGAGCGTCTCCAGGGAGCCTTGGCAACCAAAGTCACCGTGCGCCCAAACCCGAAGGGCGGTGGCCGCATCGAGCTGACCTACTCCGACGAGTATGAACTCGAGCGCCTCGTCGAGCTTCTCTCGCTCCTTGCCTGAGTATAGGTCTCCACAGGTATCCCTGTGCCATCCTCCCTAATCCTCTGCGGGAGCGCGCCGATCACCGGCCGCTCCTGCAGTCGGCGTCCACCCCATCTCACAAACCCACGGAGGTCGCTTCCGCCCCCGCGGCGCACTGTCTCCCCACGCCCGCCCACTATCCCCCGAGGTAATTGCCATGTACGCCCTGCAGCCCGACAGCCTCTACATGCACGCACGGGTCGCCGATGACACCGACGCCCTCCATCGTGTGGAGCGCATCCTCTCGGCACTGAACAAGACCATGGCCGATGTCTCCGTATTCACGGAAGCCCAGGCCGTGGACGTCGTCCGCGCCCTCCAGGCCTGGCCCCCTGAGGACGACCGCGCCGACTGTCCCGTCCAGCACCGCCGCCCCCTGGTCTTCACACACCTGAAGCCATACTCCTCCCCGGCGGAGGACCCCCTGGTCGCCGCCTGCCCCGACGATGTCCCCCGTGGCCATCTGGAGCGTGTCCTGGGCTACATCGACCCCACCTGCGACTTCCACGCCTACCAAAGCGATGACACCAGGAATATGGTATGCTGGCCCACACGGGACTTCGGCCCGGTCACCGGCTGTTCCCATGGCTGTTTCTACTGCGGGGAGGGGCTACACGGCAAGTTTCTGGCTCTGGGGATGAACATCGAGGACTACATGGAGCGGGTGGTGGGACCTACCATCGAGGCCATGCCTCAGCAGCGCTGCTTCCGCATGATCGGCTGGGGAGCCGACATCATCTCGCTGGAACCGGAGTACGGCGTGTTCGCATCGTACCTCACCAAGCTGTCTCAGTACCCCGAGCGCTACGGGTACTTCCACTCCAATAGCGACCACGTGGACTGGATCGCCGAGGTGCCGCACCGGGACCGCCTCATCGGCATCTGGAGCCTGGCCTCGGAGAATGTCGCCCGCCTGGTCGAGCCCGGCTCGCCCTCCGCCGCCGCCCGCGTTGAGGCCATGCGCAAGCTCACGCAGATGGGCGTGCCCTATCGGGTGAAACTCAAGCCCACCGTCCCCCTTGCAGGCTGGCGTGAGGACTATGCCGATCTCATCGAGCAGGTCTTCACCCACGCCGCCCCCGAGACGATCGGCTTTTGCTGTCTGATCTGGATGGCCCTGGACACGCTCAAACAACGCTTCTCGGGCATCATCGACCCCGACTTCCTGCAGGCGGCCGAGGACGCCGCGCCCGAGATGAACGGTCAGACCCATTCCCCCTTCCCACACCACGTGCGCGCCGAGATCTACCGCCACCTCATCGCCGAGGTCCGCAGGCACGACGCCCGCATTCCCATCTTCCTGTCCACCGAGACCCGGGAGATGTGGGCCGAGCTCGAGGATGAGATCGGCCAGAAAGCGCGGTCCTTCATGTGCGGGTGCAATCCTGTACAGGTTCCCGGCCCCAGAATGTACCTTACCGAGCAGATCAGCCACTCCACCTACTTCGATCCACCCGCATCCTGACACCCGCCCTGGCGGCGGGGTCATTGTCCGGGGGTGGCGCCCGACCGGGGCGCCGCCCCGGCCTTCGCCCCGGCACTGCCACTTCCCCCTCCCTGAGCCCCACCCTCCTGATCCACCACTGAAAAGGCCGTCTCCCCCAGGGGCGCGCCTCCGGTCCCGTAGATCACCCGCACCCTGTACTTGCCCTCCGGCAGTCCTGCCCCCTCCGGTACCTGGATCCACGCAGTCCCCTTTCCCTCCTCCTCCTGCGCCGTGACCGTCGTCTCCATCACCGCACTGTCCGCCTCCTCCCGGCTCCACTGCACCGTGAACGCCGCCCCCTTCGTGGCGCCGCGATAGGCAAAGCTCACCCACACGCGCTGGTTGGCGGTGAACCGGGCGGTCTCAGCCTTCGGCTCCCCCTTATCATCCACGCCTCGCGCGGTCTTGACCCACGCAATGGAGGTCCGCGCCGCCGCCGGCACCTGCTGACCCGCGATCTCGGCCGCGTCCGCCGCCATCACGAAGGACCCTCGGGCCACCCGTCTCCCCCGCCAATGGACCTCCGCTTCCCCAACTCCCGGGCCGAACCCCTCCTCCCTTGTCAGGCTCAGCCGCACCAGCTTCCCCCCGTCCTTCCCCTCACCCACCGTCTCCACGGCCACAGGCTGCGTCACTCCCCCGCTCCAACTCCACCCGGCGGACACCTCCCTGATCTCCACTGCGGGCCCCAGCTCGCAGGTACCGTAGACCGGAGTCTTCCCGGCGGGCAGGAACCCTCCACCCCTCGCCTTGCCCTCCGCATCGAGGCTGAAGGTGATCTCCGCATCCCGCGCGGCGCTTCTTGGCCCGCTAACCGGTAGGGGCCCGGGCTCACTCACGGTGGCCACCTCCGTCTGCCTCCACCTCGCCAACCACCCCCCGGCGGCCAGTCCCCCCACCACCGCCGCCGCGACTATCGCCACCACCACTCCTCGCCCCCAACGCGGCCCGCCATGCGCTCTCATCTGCTCTCTCACCCCCGATACGTGCCGGAATCGCAACGGCCGGGCACCACCACGCTCCTGGCAAGCGCCGGCACCCGGCCGTCAATCGTCTCTCCACTGCTCGCCCGGTCTTGCGCCCGCTACTGCGGCAGAATCTCCGCCACCCCACCCATGTACGGCCGCAGGACCTCGGGGATCACAACGCTCCCGCTCTCCTGCTGGTAGTTCTCCAGGATCGCGGCCATCGTCCGCCCGCACGCCAGGCCCGACCCATTCATCGTATGGACGAACTCCGGCCGCGCGCCGGGCTCCGGGCGGTACCGTGTGCCACACCGCCGCGCCTGGAAGTCTCCGTACTGGCTGCACGAGGAGATCTCGACCCACGAGTCCATCCCCGGCATCCACACCTCGAGGTCGAAGGTCTGCGCCGATCCGAAGCCCATATCCCCCGTGCACAGCGCCAGCCGCCGGTGGGGGAGGTCCAGCATCTCCAGGATCGTCTCCGCATTGCGCGTGAGCTTCTCCAGCTCCTCGTCGGCCTGCTCGGGTCTGACGAACTTCATCAGCTCGATCTTGTGGAACTGGTGCAGCCGGATCAGGCCCCGGTTCTCCCGCCCCGCGGCCCCCGCCTCACTGCGGAAACACGGGGTATAGGCCGTGTAGTACAAGGGCAGGTCCTCGCCCTCCAGGATCTGGCCGTGATGCAGGTTGGTCAGCGGCACCTCCGCCGTCGGGATCAGATAGTATCCCTCGCGGGTCTTGAACAGGTCTTCCTCGAACTTCGGCAGGTTCCCCGTCCCCACCAGCGCCGCCTCACTGGCCAGGAATGGAGGGAAGATCTCCGTGTACCCGTGCTTGCGGGTGTGGGTATCCAGCATCAGGTTGATCAGGGCGCGCTCCAGCCGCGCCCCCAGGCCCACATCGCAGGCAAACCGCCCGCCGGCGATGCGTGCGGCGTACTCGAAGCTCAGAATCCCCAGCGCCTCCCCAACCTCCCAGTGCCCCCTGGCCTCGAAGCCCAGCCGCCTGGGCTCGCCCCACGTCTTGACCACCACATTGGCCTCCTCGTCCGCCCCCACCGGCACCTCCGCCTTCGGGACGTTGGGGATCTGCAGCATCTGCGCCTCGAACTGCGCCTCCACCTCCACCAACTCCGCCTCCATGGCCGCGATCTGCCCGCTGAGGTCCGCCACCTCGGCCTTGAGGTCCTCCGCCGACCCTCCGCCCTGAATCACACTCCCGATCTGCTTGGACAACTCGTTCTTCCTGGCCTTGAGCCCCTCCACGGAGAGCAGATCGCGCCGGCGTGCCTCCAGGGCGATGAGCGCGTCCAGATCGAAGTCCGAGCCTCGATCCCGGAGCGCCTTGCGCACAACCTCGGGCTGTTCCCTGATGAGTCGCCGGTCGAGCATGATTCAGCGCACTCCCCTCTGTTCCATGTGGGTGATCCATGGAACATAGTATCTACGAACGAATGTACCGACGTCGGCCTGCCTGGGACTATCCCTTCACGACCGCGATGGGCACCATGCGCGCGACCTTCCTTGCGATGCCCGCCTGCTCGCAGGTCTCGATCACCTCGTCTACGTCCTTGTACGCCTCGGGAGCCTCTTCCGCCAGCGTCTTCTTCCCGGCGGACCTAACCATAATGCCCCGCGCCTCCAGCTCTCTGGCCACCTGCTCTCCCCGGGCCCGCTTCAGCGCCGCGGTCCTGCTCAGGCGACGCCCCGCTCCGTGGCAGGCGCTGCCCCAGGTCTGGGTCATGGCGGCGTCCGTCCCCAGCAGGACGTACGAGGCCGTTCCCATGTCGCCGGGCACCAGCACCGGCTGACCGACGGCGCGATAGTGCTCCGGGACCTGAACGTGGCCGGGCCCGAAGGCGCGGGTCGCGCCCTTGCGGTGGACGCACAGGTGCCGCTCGCGCCCGTCTACGGCGTGGACTTCGAACTTGGCGATATTGTGGGCCACGTCCCACACCTGCTCCATGCCCAGCTTGGCGGTTCCGGCCTTGAGCACTCTCTCGAAGGCTCTGCGCACCAAGTCCGCGATGGCCTGGCGGTTGGCCCAGGCGAAGTTGGCGGCCGCCGCCATGGCGGCGAAGTATTGCTGCCCCTCTTCCGACCGCACCGGCACGCAGGCCAACTGCGGATCGGGCACCTCGATCCCATACTTGCCGACCGCGCCTTGCATGACCTCGATGGCATCATCGCACACCTGATGGCCCAGGCCGCGCGAGCCACAGTGGATCATCACCGTGACCTGGCCCGGTTCGCCGATTCCCATCACCTCGGCGGCCGCGGCGTCGTAGATCTGCTCCACCACCTGGATCTCCAGGAAGTGGTTGCCGCTCCCGAGGCTGCCCAGTTGCGAGCCCCCACGCTCGCGTGCCCGGGCACTGACCGCGTCCGGGTCCGCACCGCTCATGGCACCGGCCTCTTCGGTGTTTGCCAGGTCTTCCGCCGTCCCCCAGCCCTGGGCCACGACCCAGGCGGCGCCCCTGGCAAGGACGGCGGCCATGTCCTCCCGGTCGAGCCGCACGCGCCCCGAGCCGCCCACGCCGCACGGCACGTCGCGGAAGATCTGGTTCACCAGGTCCCGCAGGAGCGGACGGACCTCGCCCTCGGTCAGCGAGCTGCGCAATAGCCGCACCCCGCAGTTGATGTCATAGCCCACTCCACCCGGGGAGATCACGCCCTCCTCGGCGTCTGTGGCCGCTACGCCCCCGATGGGGAACCCGTACCCATAGTGACAGTCGGGCATCGCCATCGCCGGGCCGACTATGCCGGGCAGGCAGGCCACGTTGGCAAGCTGCCACAGCGTGGCGTCCTCTTCGACCTGCCGGAACAGGGGCTCCGTCGCATACAAGACGCCGCTGGTCCGCATGCCCCGGGTCGCGTCTCGTGGCAGCTCCCAGCGACAACCGTTCAGCCTGCGGACCTTTCCGCTGTACCTCTTGTCGGCCACTTCGCACCTCCCCGTGCCGGCGTGTGCCCAAAGAAGACCGCGCGGCGTCCGGCCGAGAACCCCGTCTTCGCCCGGAACATCATCCTGGGAGCGTCCGCTACCGGAGGGAGCGCCCGGAAGAATCTCCTGGCATTCAACGGGATTCTTCGCTGTCTCGCTGCGCGAGATGGACGCTCAGAATGACACGAAACGGACCGGTCCGACTTCTCGCCCGCGCTTTCAGGCCCAGTCATCGCCCTTCCACTTGTCTACAAACACGTCGGGGGACCCCTGCATGGGAATCCGCCCCGGATCGCAGGTCATGCACCGCGCACGCCCGGGACGAATCAGCGCTCCGCATCCCTTGCACGGCACGTACCCGTGCTCGGCCTTCCATCTGCTGGCCTTCGCCTCGCTGCAGAGCACCGCGGCCACTCGCGTACGGAGCGCTTCGTCCTCGATGCCCGCCACGGTCTCGGCGATCCACTGCTGCTCGGCCGCGGTGAGCTCGCTGCCCTGCAGCTCGCCTTTGCTCGGACCCGCCGGGACTCCCGTCTCTTCCAGCAGGCTCGAGCTTCTCTCCGAGCTGATGCCTCCGCTGCTGGGCCTGATCTCTCGCACCACTCCCGAGCCGACTCGGGCCCGCAGCGTCTCGATGATCTTGGGGCTATCCAGTTGAAGCTGCTGCGCCCGGGCCGGCGAATCGCAACGTACCGTCAGCACGCCTCGCTCCACACGCAGTACCTGTGTGTGCTTGGCATACCACTCTCCCACCACCTCGTGCCACACCACGGGAACCAGACTCTCGCGGCTGCTCTTCATCAGCCCGCGAGACTTCAGGTACGCCGTGATGGCGTCCCGAAGCGGTCCCGCCTGCCCATCTCGCTTTCCGTTCACGAGTCTGTCTCCCGTGGCACGACGGTTCCGTCGCCGACATCATAGACCCTGGCGCCGACGGCGAACTCGTCCAGCACCGGCTCCCACGCGGCGGTGGTCACGATCATCTGCTCGGCATTGCGCGATAGCTCCAGCATCGCGCGGGCACGATCCGCATCGAGCTCCGACAGGCAGTCATCCAGCAGGATGATGGGCGGTTCGTCGCGCCATTGGCTCATCACCGCGGCCTGGGCCAAAACGAGGCTCAGCGCCGCGGTGCGCTGTTGTCCCTGGGACCCATAGGTCCGAAGGCTGCGCTCGGCCACGAGGATGTCCAGTTCATCCCTGTGCGGGCCCATTGCGGTCCGACCCAGGGCGATGTCTCGCTCGATGCCCGAGCGCAGAAGCTCCCTGAGGCGGTCGCGACGGATGGCCATATCGGCCATGCCGGCCAGGTCGCCCTTGTACGCGATGACCAGCCGCTCCCGCCCATTGCTCAGGCGGTGATGGGCCCGGTCGCTGTGAGGGGCCATCGCGCGCACGAATTCCTCCCGCGCCCCCGCCACCGCGGCCCCACTCTCCACCAGCGCCCCATCCCAGGCATCTACCAGTTCCCTGCAGGAGCCCTCCTTGCGCACGCGCTTGAGGCACTCATTGCGCTGGCGAAGTCCGCGCCGGTAACGCATCAAGTCCGCCAGGTAGCCGGGACGAACCTGGGAGATCGCCTCATTGAGGAAGCGGCGCCTGCCGCTGGGGGGCCCCTTCACCAGACCCAGGTCCTCGGGTCCGAACATGACAACCGGAACCTGGCCGACGACCTCCGTCACCCGTCTTCGCGGCACACCATTGACCTCAAAGGTCTTCCGGGAGCTTCCGCTATCGGCGCGCACCGATTCTCGCACCGTAACTCTCAGCCCGATGCCACGGCCGTCCGCCCGGCCAAACTCCGCCGCCGCTCGAGTCCACTCCGCTTTGAAGCGCACCAGCTCCCTGTCCTGAGAGCAGCGGTGAGACTTGGTCAGTGCCAGTACGCCGATGGCCTCCAGGACGGTCGTCTTGCCGCTGGCATTAGGCCCGACCATGATATGCAGGCCGGGCCCGAGTTCGAGGCTCAATTGCTCGTAGCACCGGAAGTGCTCTAAGCGCAGGGTTTTGACATACACCGAGCAATCCGCCTCTACATGATCTGCATGGGCATCAGGACGTACAGGTACTCCTCATTGCCCTCGGCGCGGATCATGCCCGGATTGAGCGAACCGGAAAGGTCGACGTTGACGCGGTCGACGTTAACGGCCTCCAAGACCTCCAGCATGTACCGGGCGTTGAAGGCGATCTCCATATCGGTGCCCGCGGCCTCCGCCGGGATCTGCTCTTCGACACGGCCTACATCCTGACTCTCGGCGCGGATCTCCAGCATGTCCTCAGCGAAATGGAACACCACACGATACGCATCGTCCCGCGCGACGATGAGCGCACGCCTCAGAGCGGGCTCCAGATTGCCGATGCTCAGAGCCACCCGCCGCTCGTGGGATTCCGGAACCACCTTTTTGTAGTTCGGGAACTGCCCTTCGATAAGGCGCGAGGCAATCTTCACATTACCGGCGGCGAACTCAATCTGGTTGGCCCCAACGACCACGTCCACCGGCGCGCTGTGATCGGGCCCTACGACTCGCTGTACTTCTCCCAGAGCTCTTGCCGCCACGATCACGGAAAACGGCGTGTCCATGCTCAGCGGCACCCGTGCGTTGCGCAGCGCCAGGCGGTATGTGTCGGTGGCCACGACCCGCATCAGCTCGTTTTCGAACTCAAACAGAACGCCTGTGAGGATGGGCCTGGTCTCATCACGCGAAGCGGCGAACGCCGTCTGGCGGATGATGCCGTTGAGCTCCGAGCCCGGCAGGGACACGTGGATGCCCTCGTCGATCGCGGGAAAGCGCTGAAAGTCCGCGCCTGACCGGCCCTGGATGGAGTAGTGGGACTTGCCACAGGTGATGGACAGGGAGTTCCGCTCATCGGCGGCCAGGGTCACATCGCCGTCGGGCAGCGATCCGGCAACCTCCGTCAGCACTCGCGAGGGTGCGGTGACCGACCCCGCCTCGGCCAGCGCCACAGGGATGTCGGCTTCAATGCTGATGAGCTCGAGGTCGGTGGCGGCCAAGCGCAGCCCGCTCTCCGAGGCCTCCAGGTAGACGTCGTTTTGCACCGGTTGTGTGCTGCGCCCCGTAACACCGCGTGACACGGTCTGGACTGCCTCGTGCAGTGCATTACGGGAACAGGTGACATTGAGCATCACTCCGGCCCTCCCTTGCTCGAACTGTCATTGGACAAGGCGTGCTTCGTCAATGGGTGGACCCCCGGTCTTTCTCCTTCGTTCGGAGAGCGGCCGGACGGGTCCGCTGAGCCAGTTGTTAGCCACCACGACGTTACATCTGTTGGATATATCAACTTCGTAGTAGTAGTAGTAGGGGCGTTGATACTGTGGAAACCCCTATCGGGCCCCACGGCCGCAGCCACTTTGCCTGGGGAAAGAGCCGTGGGCAGTTTCGGCAAGTTACCCACAGCATCCACATGCCGGGCAGTTTCGCACACATGCCCCCAGTCAGTCAACAGAGTTTCAAAGGGCTGTGTGGATAACCGGGCAGGGGAGCCTGCTCACTCTCCGCGCAGCGCCGCCTTGAGGTCATTGATGAACCAGAGCACCTCTTCGTCGTTGGCCAGAAGGTCGCCCACCTTGTTGTAGGCGTGCAGCACGGTGGAATGATCGCGGCCACCGAAGAAGGCGCCGATCTCCGCCAGTGACTTGTCCGTGACCTCACGCGCCAGGTAGATCGCCACCTGCCGCGGCCAGACGATCTCCTTGCTGCGTTTGGGGCCCAGGATCTCCTTGGGATCGGCACTGAGCGCGCGAGCCACGTGACTGAGGATATCCTCAAGCGTCACGTGCTTGTCGGTGGAGGAGGTGGAGTAATCGGCGATGATCTCTTCCACCAGTGGAACCGTCAAGGGCACCTGATAAAGCGAGTGGTAGGCGCAGATCTTCAGCAGCGCGCCCTCGAGCACGCGGATGTTGGACTCGATCTTCTTGGCGACGTGTTCCAGTACCTCGCGGGGGAAGTCAATGCCCTCGGCCGCGGCCTTCTTCTCGAGGATGGCGATCCGGGTCTCCACGTCCGGTGCCCTCAGATCGGCCACGATGCCCATTTCCAGGCGGCTGCGTAGGCGGTCATTCATGATCTTCAACTGGCGCGGAGGCGCGTCGCTGGCGATGACTACCTGCTTGTTGGTCTCGCAGAGGGTGTTGAAGGTATGGAAGAACTCCTCCTCCGAGGCCGGACCCTCGATGGCGGCGATGAACTGAATGTCGTCGACCAGCCACACATCCACATTCCGGTGGCGGCGGCGAAGCTGCTCCGTATGGCCCTCGCGGATCGCGGTGATCACCTGGTTGACGAAGCTCTCGGCCGAGAGGTAGACCACGTTCCGCGCCGGGTTGGCCTGCTTGGCGTAAAGGCCGATGGCCTGCATCAGATGGGTCTTGCCCAGGCCCACCCGGCTATGGATGAACAGCGGCGAGTACGAGTGCCCGGGCGACTTGGCCACCTGCAGGGCGGCCGCATGGGCGAAGCGATTGCAGTCGGCCACGACGAAGTTGTCGAAGCTGTAGCGAGGGTTCAGGGCCGTGCCGCCGAACACCTCGACGCCGGCGGACGCCACTTGCGCAGGCGCAGCGGCAGCGATCGGGGGAGGTGGCGTCTGCACCGAATCGGTAACCTCCATGTGGAGACGCACCGGGTGTTTGGCGATCTCCGCCAGGCACTCGGCGATGACTTCTCCGTGCCTTTGTTCCAGCCACTCCTTGGCAAACTGTGTCGGGACCCCCAGGAAGAAATCCTCACCATCCAGCCCAAGGGCCGCAGTGTTGCGCAGGAAGCTGTCGTACGTGGCGTTGCCTACTCGCTGCGCGAGACGAGGGAGCGCCGAGCTCCATAGCTCGGCGCCCAGCTTCTGATCGCCTTTCGGCATCCCCGGTACCTCCTGTGCCGCCGCCGCCTGTGCACGTCGAGAACCTCGGATCGCGCACGGCCCGCGGGCGGGCACGGCAACACCGAGGTACTTCCGGGCTGAGTGCCACAGCACTGCCCGGGGGAACATGGTGCACGACTTCGGCAGACGATGATGCTCTTGGCGCACGGCGCACGGGGAAGGAAGGCCTCGCCGCCCACCGGCCTGAAAAGGCCTGTGGCCGGCACTGCTGAAGAGGTGCTGACACCGTGCCCCCGGTGATCAGCCGTCCGTCATAGCGAATGCTCCGGCGCCCAAGTCGGAACGATCGCCTCGGTTGCCCGGCATGGCCGGGCGAACCGCCCCCTGTGCGTGTCTGACTGCGATGCCGATGACCTGTGGAGTGAAGTGTTGCTGCGTGGTGGTGTCGCGGATCGCCTGAACCTGGCACCGCGCCATTTCGCCCGCCGCCCCCACTCCTCCTCCCCGGCCGGACGAACAATATTGCCCCCGGCCAACCGTCACACCACCAAGGGGCGCCGGCAGCGCGAAAGCCAGAGTATAGCACAGCCATCCCGGAGCTGCCAAGATGACCTTGCATCCCGTCCTGTCTATGGCGACGGCACACACCATCGCCATCCATCCCCGCACCACGCCGCGGTTGCTCCATCTTGGCGCCATGCCAATGGCCCCGTACGGACCCGGCCTCGGCTCACGCCGCTGCCCGGAAGGTCACGGCGAAAAGGTCGGTGAAATCCGTCCCCACAGGTGCGGCCGAAAAGCCGTCCCCGCTGCTTGGGTGTCATCCTGGGGCGCCGGCGTCGCAGGCTCGGGCTTGCGACGCGGGTGCCGGGAATCTCGCTATGTCCCAGGGGATTGCTCGCGCTGCTCCCTGGAGGCGCAGGCGCCCCGGGCACGACACTCTCGGCGAAGGAGGGCCTGTCGCCCGCACCTGACAGAGCACGCCCCGCAACCCGCAGCTTCCGGAGGTCGGAACCGTGTCCGACAGTAGCCCGCTTTGCCACCTGCCCTCTGTGCACAGCCTCCTGCAGACCGCCGCGGCCCGGGATCTGGAGGGCCGTTACGGCCACGAGCGCCTGGTGGCCCAGATCCGCCTTGCGCAGGACCGTCTCCGCACGGCAGTCCTGGAAAGCGGCGCCCACCGTATCCCCACCGCCGATGAGTTTCTCCAGGAGGTAGGGGAGGCTCTCGCCGCCGCGTCCGCGCCCTCGTTGCGTCCGGTCATCAATGCCACCGGCGTCATCGTGCACACGAATCTGGGCCGCTCGGCCCTGGCCGAGGCCGCCGCCCGCGCGGTCTACGACATCGCCCGCTCCTATAGCAACCTGGAAGCCGACCTGGAAAAGGGCCGCCGCAGCTCCCGGCACGTGCACATCTCCGCCCGCCTGGCACAGATCGTGGGCGCCCCGGCGGCCCTGGTTGTCAACAACAACGCCGCCGCCGTCATGCTGGCCCTGGCCGCCATCGCCAGGGACCGCGAGGTTATCGTCTCCCGCGGGCAACTGGTGGAGATCGGCGGCGCCTTCCGCATCCCCGAGGTGATCGAGCAAAGCGGCTGCATCCTGCGCGAGGTCGGGTCCACCAACCGCACGCACCTGCACGACTACCAGAGGGCCATCGGCGACAACACCGCCGCCATCCTCCGCGCCCACCAGAGCAACTACCGCATCATCGGCTTCACACACCAACCCTCCCTCCGGGAGCTGTGTGACCTGGCCCACAGCCATGACCTCCCCGTAGTGGACGACCTCGGGAGCGGAGCCCTGCTGGACCTGCAGGCGCTGGGCGTGGGGGCCGAGCCCACCGTGCGCGAGAGCATTGGGGCCGGGGCCGATGTGATCACCTTCTCCGGCGACAAACTCCTGGGCGGGCCGCAGTGCGGCATCGCCGTGGGCAGGCCGGACCTGATCGAGGCCATGCAGAAGCACCCGCTGGCCCGGGCCGTGCGCGTGGGAAAGCTCACCATCGCCGCCCTGGCCGCCACGCTGGAGCTCAGCGTCGAGCCCGCCCGGGCCATGGCCCAGATCCCCACCCTGCGGGCCGCCACCGAGCCGCAGGCCTCCGTGGAGGCCAGGGCCCGAGAACTGGCGGAAGCCATCGGCGCCGTGGTTCCCGGCGAGGTGTCCGCCACCGTTGTCACGGACCGCTCGGCCCGGGTGGGCGGCGGCTCGCTGCCCGAGGAGGAGCTGCCAACCGCCTCGGTGCGGCTCGCGGCCGTTGGCATCTCCGCCGACGAACTGGCCCGGCGCCTCCGCCTGGGCGACCCGGCAGTCTACGCGCGCATCGAGGACGACCGTGTCGTGCTGGACGCCCGTACGATCTTCCCACAGCAGGTGCAGGCCACCGCCGAAGCCGTCGCCGCCGCCACTGGCCGGGAATGACAATCCCCAGGCCCGCGAGTACAAGTTCAGCATATGAGACCTATACCTATATATACAGGCCATCCCACCGGCTTCGGTGAAGCACATTTCCGACATTACTGATCTGCTCAGGACACATTCCACAGCTATGACGCATTTTCGCGCGCTTTCGCCCGTATTCCTTATCGAAATGCGTCGCAACTGTGGTCTCAGGTCGCGTGCCATCAGGGCCGCTCGTGCCCGACAGGCTATCCACATATGCACAGAGTTGTCCACTCAAACCTAGACTCCCCGCCACCACGGGCCTACCGGTGAGTTATGCACATATGCACAGAGTTGTCCACCTATACCTAGACACCTCGCGGTGCGGCCGAAAAGCCCCGCCTGCCCGGCTCCTGTCACTTGGAGCGTCTGTCTCGCGCAGCGAGATCGTGGGGCATCTCACTGAATGCCGGGGGATCTTCCGAGCTGCTCTTGCCGGGAGCGGACGCTCTGGAGATGACATCCGCGGCGAAGGCGGGGTACTCAGCCGCACCTCCAGACCGCGTGCTCAGATGGCACATGGACGGAACTTGGCCACTATGGGGAGTGCCCGATGCAGAAGACCGCCGAGGTGATGTTGCTCCGGGAATTCGACCAGGCACTGGAGCCCGCGCAATTGCCGGTGCCGGAGCCGGAGGCGGGTGGTCTGCTGGTCCGCCTGGCGGCGGCCGGCATCTGCGGCTCAGACCTCGAGATCATCGAGCACCGCGATCCACGGTTGAGCGAGGACCTCCTGCCGCTGGTTCCGGGCCATGAAGGCGTCGGCCGGGTGGAGGCGGTGGGTGGCGAGCGTCGCGACGTGAACGACCGCGTGGTCCGGCCGGGGGATCTGATCGTGTGGAACCGGGGCCTCAGTTGCGGGCGCTGTTACTATTGCGTGGTCAAGCGGCGCCGCGCCCTGTGTCCGTACCGGGAGGTGTACGGCATCTCGTTGCCCGCCCGGGCGCCCTTCTGGCTCAACGGCTGCTATGCCGAGCTGCTGTACGTGCGCCCGGCAAGCGAGGTAATCGTGCTGCCGTCCGGGACCGACCCGGCCGCGATCGTCGCGGCCACCTGCAGTGGAGCCACGGCCGCCCACACCGCGGAGCTGTGCGGTGTTGGCACCGGCACCAACGTGCTGGTCATCGGCCCCGGGCCCCTGGGGGTATTCTGCGCCGCCTTCGCGTTGGCCGCCGGAGCGCAGGAGGTGTTCGTCGCCGCCACCGAGCGCAGCAAGGGTCGGCTGCAGATCGCCGCGGACATGGGTTGCCGCACGCTGCTGACCTCCGAGCTAGAGCACTGGGACGGACCCCGCATCGAGACCGTGATCGATGCCGCCGGCACCGCCCGGAGTATCCGCGCGGCTCTCGATGCGGTCGACTCGGGCGGTGTCGTGGCCATTCCGGGTGTGGCGTCTCCCGTGGAGCCCTTCGATATCGATGTCTACACCCAATTGGCCCGCAAGAGCGCGCGGCTGCAGGGCGTCTGGGTCTCCGATGCCACCCATTTGCACCAGGCGGTTTCCCTCGTGCTCTCCGGGAGGTACAATCTGGAGCGGCTGGTGACCCATCGCTTCCCGCTCTCCCGGGCCAATGAGGCTTTGCAGAGCGTGAGGTCGCGGGAGGCGATGAAGGCGGTTCTCCTGCCCTCGTAGTCCGGAAGTGCGGGCCCGGCGTCTACAGGGCGCAGCGGCCGGGGAAGGGCGGCTCCACGAAGAGCGACCGGCAACGGCCGACGCCCGGGCGAGGCGCTGCAGAGCTCCAGCTCACAAGACAACTTGGCAAGACCCAATTCGTGCCAGAGGGAGACAGAACATGGCGGACTTTGATCTGATCGTGCTGGGTGCCGGCCCCGCCGGCTATGTGGGAGCCATCCGCGCCGCTCAATTGGGCGCGAAGGTGGCGGTGGTCGAGAAGAGCGAGGTTGGGGGGACCTGCCTGAACCGTGGCTGCATCCCCAGCAAGGCGCTGATCCACTGCGCCCACCTGCTGGACCAGGCCGCGGCGGGGCGCCGCTTCGGCATCAAGTTCGGCGAGCCCGAGGTGGACCTCGACGGCGTCCGCAAGCATGCGGAGCGCTGCGTCAAAGGCCTCGTGACGGGGGTCACGGGGCTCTTCAAGACCCACAAGATCATGTCCGTCAAGGGCCGTGGTGTCGTGGCAAGCCCCACGGAGGTCACGGTCACCGCCGAATCCGGGAAGCACAAGACCGTCTCCACCAAGTACATCCTGATCGCCACGGGGTCCACGCCGTTTGTGCTTCCCATCCCCGGCTCCGACGGCGAGGGCGTGTTCACCAGCGACCAGGCCGTGACGCTTCCGGGCCCCTTCGAGGACCTGGCGATCATCGGCGCCGGCGCCATCGGCTGCGAGTTTGCCTATGTGTACTCCCGCTTCGGAGCGAAGGTCACCATCGTGGAGATGCTCGACCGCATCGTGCCCACGGAGGACCCGGACGTCACCGACGTTCTGGGGCGAGCGCTGAAGAAGGGCGGCGTGGGGATCGAGCTGGGCGCCAAGTGCACCGCCATCGACCACGGAGACGGCGGCAAGAAGCGCCTCGTCTTCGAGCAGGGCGGACAGGAGAAGTCGGTGGAGGCCGACGCGATTCTGATGGCGGCGGGCCGGCGCGCCCTGACCGCCGATATCGGCCTGGAGGAGGCCGGCGTGCAGATGGATCGCGGCCGCATCACGGTGGACGAGCGGTACAAGACGGCGGTGGACAGCATCTATGCCGCCGGCGACTGCCTGCGCGGAATCGGCCTGGCCCATCAGGCCTCTCACGAGGCCATCGCCGCGGTGGAGAGCATGTTCGCCGACGGCGGCCATGTGAATTACGCCGCGATGCCCGCGGCCATCTACACCTACCCACAGGTGGCCTCCGTCGGCCTGCGCGAGCATGAAGCCAGGGACAAAGGGATCGACATCGCGGTGGGGAGCTTCCCCTTCGCCGTCAGCGGCAAGGCCTCGGCGATTGGCGAGCGCGAGGGAATGATGAAGCTGGTGGCCGACGCCAAGACCGGTCAGCTCCTGGGCGGCGCCGCTGTCGGGCCGGAGGTCACCGAGCTCATGGCGGAGGTGACGCTGGCGGTGGAGATGGGCGTCACGGCGGCGGAGCTGGCCGCCACGGTCCACAACCATCCGACGCTGTCTGAGGTCACCGGGGAGGCGGCCTTGGACGTCCTGGGCCGCTCCATCCACAAGGCGAACCAGTAGAAGCCCGGCCGGGAACTCTGGCCGGCCCGGATCCCGTCATTCTGAGCGTCCGTCTCGCGCAGCGAGGTAGACGGGTCTCGCCATGTCCCGGGAGGCCATTGGGGCTGCGGCTGCCGGCACAGGGGCCACGGCTCCCCGTCCCTCCCGGGGGGCCCGCCCGGCCGCCTGCGCCTCCCGCCTTGACTCGCTTCTCGGCCCGGCAATACAATCCACCCGCCATACTCGCCGGCGATCGACACCCGCGCCCCGCGCAGCTCGGAGATGACCCGCCCTTGCGGCCTGCCTGGCTGGAGATAGACCTCGAGGCCTACCGGCACAATCTGTCGGAGATTCGCCGGCATGTGGGTGCGCGGCGCGGCCTCATCGCCGTGGTGAAAGCCAACGCCTATGCCCACGGGGCAGTACCCATTGCTCACACGGCCGTGGCCTGCGGCGCGCGGATGCTGGCCGTGGCGCTCCTGCAGGAGGCCGTAGAACTGCGCCAGGCGGGGATCGTGGCCCCTATCCTCGTGCTGGGGGCCGCGGACTGCTCGGAGGCGGCTGACTTCGTGCAGTACGATGTGATCCCGGCGGTGGCGACGCTCGGCTTCGCCCGTGCTCTGTCGCAGGCCGCCGCGAGTCAGGCCAAGACGGCCCCCTGCCACGTGAAGCTGGACAGCGGCATGGGCCGCCAGGGCGTGCGGCCCGATGAGGTGGCCCAGTTCGCGAGGTCTCTGCAGGCCCTGGAGGGCCTGAGGGTAACCGGGGTCTTCAGCCACTTCGCCGACTCGGCCTGTGATGACCCGTTCACAAAGAGGCAGACGGAGTGCTTCCTGCAGGGGGCCGGTGCGTTGCAGGGGCTGATGGCGGAGCCGGGGAACGCCCACGGCGCACGGCTGCTTTGGCATCTGGCCAATAGCGGCGGGGTCGCCTTCCATCCGGATTCGTGGCTGGACGCCGTGCGCCCCGGCGGCCTTTCCTACGGTATTCCGCGCTACGACCGGCCCTGCCCCCTGGATCTTCGGCAGGTGATGACGCTCAAGGCCCGAGTGGTAACCGTCAAGTCGCTGCAGTGCGGAGACAGCGTGGGCTATGACCGTACCTTCGTTGCCGCCCGGCCCACCCGGACGGCGGTCGTGCCCCTGGGCTATGCCGATGGCTATCCCCGCAGCGCCGGCAAGAGGGCCCATGTGCTGGTGCGGGGCAAGCGCTGCCCCGTGCTGGGACGGGTCTCGATGGACTGCATCGTCCTGGACGTGACGGAGATTGAGGGGTGCCGGGAGGGCGAGGAGGTCGTCCTGCTGGGGCGACAGGCAGATCAGAGCATCAGCATGGCCGAGCTGGCGCAGATGGCCCAAAGCTGCGTGGAAGAGACTTCGGCCCGCTTCACACCGCGCCTGCCCCGGGTGTACCTCGGCCAGGCCTCACCGGGCCGGCAGGGCACCCCAATCCAGCCGCCAGACCAACAGACGGAGTGCTGACAATGGACACATCGGAACTGAAGTATGATGCCAACGGCCTCATCTCGGCAATCGTCATCCACCCGGAGACTAGGGAGGTGCTGATGCTGGGATACATGAATGCCGAGGCCCTCCGGCGTACGATAGAGACGGGTCTGGTCACCTTCTGGAGTCGCTCGCGCCAGAAGTTCTGGGTCAAGGGCGAGACCTCCGGCCAGACGCTGAACCTCAAGTGGATCCGCATCGACTGCGACATGGACGCGCTGCTGGTGGCCGCGGATCCGGTAGGGCCCGTGTGTCACGAGGGATACCTGAGCTGTTTCTACCGCGAGCTGCAAGACGGCGAGTGGGTCACCATCGCCGAGCGGATGATCGACCCGGAGGAGCTGTACGGCAAGAAGGGCTAGCCCAGGCTCGGCCTCAGGCCGACGGGCCCGGCACGTGGGTCCGCCTCGGGTCGGTCCCACGTCCGGGCCTCCCCGCGCACGGATGTGTCATTCTGAGAGGTTCGCTCCCGGCAAGAGGCGGCGCGGCCGTGGGTACCGATCCGCCGGCCCGCGGCCGCCCGCAGCCTCATCTTGCCCGCTCCCGATCGCCACCACTTTCTCCCCTACCCCCTCCGGACCGCCCTTCACGCCGAGCCGAACGGCTCCGGGGCCCGGGTCACCGTGCGGGCCCCGGCGAATGTGACAACGCCCCCCGGAACACCCCGTCGACCCAGCCGGCCGGAGCGCCTTTGCCCGAATCGCGCTTCGCAGACCAGGTGACTGGGTATACACAGAGCGTGTACGCGCGGCGGCAGAGGGCACTCCCCGGCTCCGGGTGGGCGTCGCCGCGTCTTGCCACCACATTCCGGTACGGAGGGATCTGCATGCCATATGCCAAGAGACTGAGACCGGCGGCACTGTTCGCCGCTGTGCTACTGCTCTGTGCGCCGGCGGCCATGGCCGCCGACGAGCAGGGCGCCGGGGCGGCGGGGCCGCCCTTTGTCACCGTCAACGGGCAGCACCTGGCCTCCACGGCGAACGCACCGCTCCTGAGCGCGGGGACCATTCTGCTGGAGGTCAACGACCTGTTCGCCGCCATCGGCGGACAGGTTACTTCCAGCGGGGATGGCTCGACCATCACCGTTGACCGCGCCGGCATCAGACTGCAGATGACCGTCGATACGCCGAGCTTCACCATCGGCGATCAGAGGGGGCAGTTCTTCATCGCGCCTCTGAAGCTGAGGAATGCCGTCTACGTGGACGTCAACACGCTGCTGGGCGCTTTCGGGGGCCAGTTGGGGTGGGATTCCGGCACCCTGACGGCGGATCTGGCCATCGAAGTCCCCGGGGCCGAGGTTCGAGTGGTGAGGGGGACCCTCGTTCAGCTCTACCAGGGCCCGCCGCTGATGTTCGTGGTGCGTCCCCTGGATGGCGGGCAGCCCGTGGGTCACCAGGGCATGGACGGCCTGAAGCTGTTCCGGCTGGATGCCGCCGGCGCTCCCCAGGCCACCGATCTTGACGGCATCAAGGTCGGCGACTCCGTGGAGCTGGGCCTGGACGCGCAGGACAAGGTGGTGCGCTGCCTCGCCGGGAGCCTGGAGGCGGCAGGCGTCATGGAGTCACTGGGCGGTGGCGAGATTGTGCTGCAGGACGGCAGCCGCTATCCGCTGGCCCCCGATGTGAAGGCGACCACCAAGGATGGAGCGGCCTACAATCTGGGCTATCTGCGCAGAGGAGACAAGGTGACCCTGGCCCTGGGAGCCGAGGACCGTGCGGTCACCGCTCTGGTGGTGGATGTCACGGGCGTCGGTGAGAGAGTGCAGGAGGAGACGCCGCAGATCTTCGTGCTGTCCACCAGGGCGCGCCGGCCCGTGAGAGAGGGGCAGAGCATCTGGATGCAGATGCTGGGCACCCCGGGGGGCAAGGCGACCGTTGATATCGGCGACAGCATCAAGGGCATCCAACTGCCGGAGGGCGGCAATACGGGGGTCTACGGTCTGGTGTACAGGGTGCGTCCCGGTGAGAATGCCATCAACGCCCCGCTCACCGGTCACCTCGAGGTGAATGGGAGGCAGGCGGAACCGGCCGTGGCCAGTCACACGGTGACCGTTGACACCACCGCCCCCACCTTCCTGGGCGTCTCGCCGGCCAATCTGGCCAACATCGAGACCGCCTCGCCCACCATCCAGGCCACGTACGCCGACGCCAACGGTAGCGGGGTGGATCCCAAGTCGGTCAAGATCACTCTTGATGGAACAGACGTCACGGCCGCGGCGACGATCACCGCCGCAAGTGCCTCCTATGAGGCCACCGGTCTGGCCGCGGGGAACCACACCATCGGCTTCGAGATCGCCGACATGGCCGGCAACACCGCCAAGCTCGACTCGGCCTTCACGCTCCGGGTAGCAACGGCCAACATCATCAGGTCTGTCAAGCACGACGCCGCCGCTCCGCTCATGACCGGTGCCATGCTCACCGTCCTCATGGAGGTGGCCCAGACGGGCAAGAGCGCCTACTTCACCATCGGCGATCGCGCCGAGCGCATCGCCATGCAACCCATCGCGGTGGCCAATACGTATCGCGGTCAGTACCAAGTCACCGCTCAGGACAGGGCCACGGGAGTCACCATCACGGGGTTCTTCGTCGGCAATGACAACCGGGTACACTCCATGGCCGCCACCACGACCGTGGACTTCAACCCCCTGCCCCAGGGCCTCACCGTCACGACGCCCCAGGAGGACGGCCGCGTGGCCTCGGCCAAGTTCGCGGTGGAGGGATTGGCGCCTCCGGGGTCGAAGGTTCGCGTCGCCATCACCTACGAGCTCTTCGGTAGGCACACCCTGGACTCGGACACCGCGACGACCGATGCCAATGGGGTCTGGAAGACCAGGGACCTGGACCTGACGCGCAACCTGGCCGCCATGTTGGTCTCCAAGTACACGCTGACCGCCGAGCTACTCGGCGACAACGATCGTGTCGTGGAGACCAAGCAGTTCACGATCACCAGCGCCGGCGGCTAGGCCGTCGGTTGTCGGGAACCCGCAAGACGCCTCCCCCTGCGGGAGGCGTCTTGTTTTTGTGCCCCGCTCCGGGGTCGGGCCGCGCACAAGCGGGCCGTATGGAAGGTGTTCGGAGGAGGACTGCGTTGGACGCCGACACGTCCGAGACAGTGCGACCCGTCGGCCTCTGGGAGACCCTGGCGGCTCTGGCCCGGGCGCGCCCGGTGCTCCTGACGATCGCGCTTCTGTCCGCCGTCTTCAGCGCGCAGTCGGGACTGCGCGCGAGCCTGACGCCCCCGGACCTGTCCATCCATTGGCGGGAGGACTGCGACATCGTCATGCTCAAACAGGGCATTGACGAGACGCCGCGCCTCCGCGACACCCTCAAGTGGTGGACCGGGCAATGGATCGGCTGCAACCCCTTCTGGCGCCCGCTGTCCAGCTACGCCTTCTGGTCGATGTGGCGGGTCTTTGGGTGGGAGCAGCACGACCGGTTCCTCCTGGTGGTCGTCGTCTGCCACCTGATCTGCGCGGTGTGGATGTTTCTCCTGGTGCAGAGGGTGACGGGCCGCGGCCTCGTCGCCTGTCTGGCGGTGGTGCTGTGCAACATGGGCCTTGGAATCGGCGCCTACGATCTCGTGGACGGCGATGGGTTCCGGAACGTGGGCGCATGGATCTACGCTCCCGACGTCTGGCTGGCCATGTGTGTACTGCCGGCACTGTGGGCGGCCTGGGGCGGCAGACTGTGGTGGGCCGTGTTGTTCGCGGCCATGGCGGCCGGCTTCAAGGAGACCGGCTTTGTCGTCTTCCCTCTGGTCGGGGCTCTGTACTGGTGGCGATTCCGGCGCTGGCATCACGCGCTGGGCGTACTAGTCGCGCTGGCGGCGCTGATGGCGGCGGTGCGCCTGGTGTTTGTCGGTCCGGGCTGGATCCTGGGCTCCAACCGCTGGATGCTGTGGCGGATGTACCTGGTCTTCGCCGGCGAGCCCCTGACGATGCTGGCCGGCAGGCGCGCACCGCATGCCCTGATCGGCATCGCCCTCGCCGTGACGATTGTGGGATGGCGAAGTCGCTGGCTGCGCTACGGAGCCCTGCCGCTGGGGGTGGCCGCCGCAGCGCTGGCGGCCTGGCTGGCCGCGACGAACGCCGGCCTCCCTGTGCCGTACGTTGTCTCGCTATGCCAGGTACTGGACTGGCGATGGATTGGGGCCGGCGCCGTGGGGGTAGCCGCATGGGTGGTGGGGGCCTATGCGGGGATGAGGGGGCCCGACAGAGTGCTGATTGTGCTCTTCGTGCTGGCCTACTGGGTCCTGGCCCTCCCCGCCACCATCGCCCCGCAGACCGGGATCCGCTCGCTTTACACGGCCTTCATGATGTCCGGCGCGGCCCAGGCGCTCTGTCTGTGGGCCGTGGCGCTGGCGGTGGTGCGCACGGGGCGGGAGTGGCTCTGCGGGCCGCGGGGCGAGAACCCCGGGGGCACCCCCGCGGCGCCGCCCTCCTGAGCCCCGGCCCCTGTGCCGCGGGCCCCGGCTCAGTCTGCAATTGGCACTCTGCGCACCAGCACCTTCTGCGGCCCCAGCTCCACCGCGACACCGTCTCCTCCCGGCACATCGATCTGTACGGGACCGGACGGGTCACAAAAGCCGTTGACGGCCACAAGGACCGACTGCCCCTGGTGCCGACCCCGCAGAATGTAGCTGACCATCGTTCCCATCTCCCCCGTCACCGTTCCTTTGGCCACGCAGTCGCCCACCAGCCACGGGCTCAGATCGGCGAGCTCCCGGCTGAGGGCCTTGACGCCCTCGTACAGCACGGGCTCATCGTAGATCTGTCCGTAGCGCCAGGCATCGTAGGCGTAGAACAGGATTCCTCCGGCGCCGTGGGCGATGGCAAGGTACGTCATGCAACGCACCTCATCCACCGTAGGGCGGCGCGGCTCTGTCAGCAGATGCTCCATGCCGCCCCAGGCGATACGGTGCATGTCCTGATTGTGCACGCCGATGGCGGCCCAGACGGGCTTTCGGCCCTCTGTGGCCGCCAAGGCGATCTCCAGGTGCGGCACCAGGGAGAAGAGGCACTCTGTCGACACGGGGTATACGTCGGTGATGAGCACATCCAAGGAGGGGGCATAGCCGTCGATGGTGGCCGCATCGCAGAGGGCGGCGGCCAGCGGATGCTCGTCGCCGGCGTCCCGCACGGCCTCGCGCGCCGCCAAAGTCACCTCAGGGCCGGCGCCGTGCAGGTTCGGCTCATCGATGAGGTACCAGCCGAACAGCCCCGGGTGGTCGGTGAGCGCCCTTGCCCTACGCTGCAGACCGGTGACATCGCCCTTCACCACCATCATGCGGTCGAAGCCCATGAGGACCTGCAGGCCGTGGGAGTGGGCCAGGTCCAGGTACTCGCGGGCGGTCTCGTCGCTGTTGAGCCGCTGGTAATGCGGGGTGTGCTCCGGCCAGTCCTCGAAGTCGGAGTTGTGCAGCAAGTTGACCTTCGCTTCGGCAAGCTCGCGGAAGATACCCTCGAGCCCAAGCTCGCGGCCCGCCACCGGCCGCACCGTGTAGAAGCCCACCGGGAAGCTCCCTCCCACGGTGACACTACTGCCGGGCGCCGGGTCGACAAGGTCCAGTGCCCGGTAGGCCTCCAGAGCGCTTTGTGCCGAGGCGGCCCTGATCGCCGCCAGTCGCGCGACCCGCTCGGCCTCGGAAAGCTCTATCGGCGCGATCGTGACGGCATCCACATACGCCACCGAGCCGGGACCCACGGCGACATACCACATCGCCACCGTCTCGTGCGCCCCGGCCTCCCAGGACACCCGCCGCCAGTGGTCCTCCACCTCCTCCCAGTGGATCGCGCCCTGGTAGCGGTGCAGACCCACGCGCGCCGTGGTTCCCGCCTCCGCCCGGGCCATCAGGGAGAAGGCCATGAGCGCGCCGGGCTCACCGACTGCAATGCCCACGAAGGCCTGGGAGTCGGAGGCGGAGTTGTCCAGCTTGAGCATCTGGTCCTCGTCCAGATCGCTGGGCTGGAGCGTGGCCTTCAGCCCCTGGCCCTGGGGCCGCCAGCCGAGGGTCTCGGCGGAGAAGGTGTCAAAGAAGCCAACGGGGGCCGCCGGCTCTTGCGAAAGAGCGGGCGCTGAGACCAGAGCCCATAGGGCCACAGGAACGCAGTGGATGCACAGCGGCATGGGAAGACCTCCATGGGAAGCGCAGGACACCGGGCGGTACCGCTGTCATCGGTTCGCCCCGTCCGCAGCGGCCTCCTGCCTGCCGCAACGAACGTAGCCGGCCCGCGGGGCAGGGCCCAGCGACGTTGGCCTGAGCCGTGACACGAAGACCGCGCAGCACGCCTCAATCACCCTCAGGGGAAGTCCGTGCGCCCCTTGCCCGTATTGACTGTCTCGGCGGCGATTGGCTATACTGGAGGGTGCGGAGAGGTGGCCGAGTGGTCGATGGCGGCGGTCTTGAAAACCGTTGTGCGAAAGCACCGGGGGTTCGAATCCCTCCCTCTCCGCCAGTATGAACAGATCAAGTCCGCCCAAGATGGCGGGGCCGTGGCTGTCTGCAGTGGCCGGGAGCCCCACTGTCCTGTAAGCCCGGCTGGAAACCCCACCTTCGCCGGGAATGTCATTCTGAGAGCGTCCGCTCCCGGAGGGAGCAGCTCGAAGAACCTCCCGGCATTCAGCGAGATCCTTCGCTATCTCGCTGCGCGAGGTAGACGCTCAGAATGACATGAAACGCACCGGGCAGACTTCTCGGCCGGGCTTCTACCCGGTCGGCGAGACCCCGAAACGCAGCCCCAAGTACGACGCGATGACCTCCACCGTTGCGTCCACCCCCAGCATGCCGGTGTCCAGGCACAGGCTGTACTGCCGGGCATCGCTCCAGTCACTGTCGGCCACCTTGCGATGGTACCGGGCCCGATCCTTGTCGCAGGCCTCGACCATCGCCCGGGCCTCCTGCGGCGACACCTGGTAGACCTCCGCCACGCGCTGCACCCGGAAGGCAAGAGCGGCGTGCAAAAAGACGCTCACATGCCGCGGATGCTCGCGCAGGACGTGAACGCCACCGCGTCCGACGATCACCGCACTCTCGGCGTGCGCCACCTGCCTGACGATGCGCGCCACCGCCGCGAACAGCTCGAGATCGGTGGGCCGGTAAGTGGGCGGCACGTAGATGGCCTCGGGACAGCCACAGGCGTAGGTCGCCACGAAGCTCTGCCAGAAGGTGGTCACCGTCTCCTCGCGGCCCTCCAGCTCGTCCTCGGGCACGGCGAGCTCCTGCGCGGCCCGCTGTAGCAGCTCGCGGTCGAGGTACGCCATCCCGAACCGGGCTGCGAGCCGCCGGCCGACGAAGGCGGCCCCGCTGCCCAGTTGCCGGCTGATCGTCACCACGACAGGCACGGTGTCCGACATTGCCGGTTCCTCCCGTTCGGTGATATGCTGCGCCACAGGCCGCCGCCTGCGTCGGGCGACGGCACAAGGCACACGCACTGCGGACCGACCCATACGGGCCTGTCGACCTGTGGCGTCGGAGCAGGTCGTCACGGCCCGGCGGCGGAGGACGACCCGCCATCCTGGAGGTGCACCCGCGCATGTCCGACAGCCACGAGGGCGGACACGCCATCGCGTACCCGACGAGATCCCTTGCGCTGGCGGCCTTCGACCTCGCGGGGTTCACCCAGATCGTCCAGTCCGGCGGGGCCCTGTACGAGGGCGTGCGGCGCGATGGGCGGTGGGATGAGCTGCGCCGCCTTGCCGGCGAGGACGGGAGCATCTACGGCGTGGCCTCCCACGACCACGAGTGCCCCGAAGGCTGGTACCGCTACACCATGGCCGTGGCCGATGAGCCGCTGGCCGCCGGCGTCCCTGGAGGCACGGACCGTCTCCACACCATCCACATCGGCGCGTCCGAGTGGGTCGCGTTCGCCCTGGAGGATTTCGCGGCCCAGTACGGACGCTTCTGGCGCGATAACCCCTATGCCCTCATCGAGCGGCTCGGGCGGGAGTTCAACACCGATGTGGGCCTGCACCTTGATGTCTTCGGACCGACGTATTGCTCCGACCACGAAGGCATGGAGTTCCTGATGCCGGTCCGCAGGCCGGTCTGACCCGGCGCTGTCCCTCAGCGCCGCAAGACGGTCTCGAGGCGCGGCCGAGAACTCCGGCGGGCCCGGCTCCTGTCATTCTGAGCGTCCATCTCGCTTAGCGGGATAGCGAGGAAACTCACTGAATGCCGGGAGATTCCCCGAGCTGCTCTTGCCGCGAGCAGACGCTCTGAGGATGACACTCCCATGCGAACGCGGACTATCCGGCGGCACCTGCAGGTCTACCGCACCAGGTCACAGGTCACGATCCGCCCTCCGGCCACCAGCCCCACTCCGAACACGCAACCTCGTCCGATCTGGGTGACATACGGGTGGACTTCGCCCTGCCCGATCATGGCCCCCGGCACGCTGCCCCACTGGGGGAGGCGCGTGCGTATCGGGACGGCCTTGTGGGGCCGTGCGACGGTCACCATGAAGCCCGAGGGGTGCCCTCCGTACTCACCGGTCACCAGATAGTACACCCCGCGGTCGGCCTGGTTCACAAGGGGCCAGCGATGCTCCAAACCGTCGGGCTTTGGGAAGAGCACCAGGGCGGCCATCACCCGCGACCGCCGGCCCGCGACCTCCACCTCGGTGGCCTCCCGGACAGGCAGCAGCAGCAGCAGGTCGTTGTCGTAATACTGGATGCGCAACCCCGGTCCGTCCAGCAGGCCGCCCGGCTCGGCGAACCCGCCGGCGCCAAGAGCTTCCTTCATCTCCGTGTGCGGCACGTTCAGCTTCACCAGCATTGAGGTATCGTCGGCCAACGTTACCACCGTACCCTCGAAGCCCGCCGCATAGGCACCACCCATCGCCACAACCAGACTCAGCCCGACCACCCACATACCGATCCTCATCGGGGGTCACCCTCCTCCTATCGTGCCATCACCAGTGGCCTTGTTCGGAGCCAAATGGTGAACTCCTTCCCGGCTGAGACCGATTCGGTCGAAGACGTGGGGCATGCCACAGCGCCGTGGTGCCGGGGCCTCGGGGCCGCGCTCGGGAGGCCGCGCGGCCCAGGGCTCTAGAAGCGCGGCCGAGAAGTCCGGCCGGCCCGGTTCCTGTCATTCTGGAGCGTCGGCGTCGCAAGCTCGAGCTTGCGACGCTTGGGCGAGGAATCTCGCTGAACGCCAGGAGATTCTTCGAGCTGCTCCCTTCGGGAGCGGACGCTCTCAGAATGACATTCCCGGCGAAGCGGGGTCTTCGGCCGCGCCTCTAGAACGCGACAGGCCCCCACCCGATGGGTGGGGGCCTTGGTCATGGGATACGGAGACCCACTGCGGGACGAGGCCTAGTCGGCGGCCAAAGTCCACCAGTGGTTGGCCAGACCCGGATACGTGCTCCCGTTCCAGGACAGGTTCTCGCCGTCGATGGTCATCCACTTCACGTGGCCATCGGCGAAGGCGATGTTCCAGCCGTTGTTGTGGAACTTCTGGTTGATGTAGCTACCGGGGTCGGTGTTGACGGCCTGGTAGTTGAGCTTCGATTCGATGATATGGATGGTGCCGGCCGGGTTCTGAACCGAGGCCTCGGCAACGCCCGCCATGTTGGTGTTCGGCTGATAGGACCGGTTCGGGAAGCCGCAGCAGCTCGTGACGCCGTCATCGCTGGGGCAGATGATGATCTGCCGGTTCTTGATGTAGGGCTGGAGCACGTCGAACCACCACCAGCGCGTGGTGCCACCGCCATCGTAGGGACCGGTGGGGGTAGCGGCAACGCCGGGGGCTCCGAGACCGGAGTACATGTTCCGCTGGTCATAGTCGGTGGCGTACATGATGGCTCCGAGCTCGAGTTGCTTCAGGTTGCTCTGACACGACGCCTGTCGCGCCTTCTCGCGGGCTCTGGCGAAGACAGGGAACAGGATGGCCGCCAGGATCGCGATGATCGCGATAACAACCAACAGCTCAATCAGTGTGAAACCGCGACGTCTCATGGTTCACGCCCCTCTGCGACTGGAGATTGGCCCCTCCGCGACGCGATACAGTGTGCGCGGATGAACGGTATGCGCCTAGCATTATACCTCAATAGCGCGCAATGAAGGTCGGCTCTACTTAACATTAACGGAAATTAACATGGCGCGAGACTCCCTGCCCGCTCTGAGAGCGGCCCCTCCCGGAGGGAGTAGCACGAGGAATCTCCCGGCATCCAGTGAGATCCTTCGCTATCTCGCTGCGCGAACCGGACCCTCAGGATGACATCCACGGAGCACAGCCCCAGCCGAGGCCCGAACCGCGCTTCTAGACGCCTATATGCACCGACTTCTGCACAGATGAACCAAGTTCTGGGGTCGCGATCACGCCGTTCGTGAACGTCCCGCAAGGCGGGATCGCCGAGTCGGGCCGTGTCGCCGCCCCCGGAGCAACCTCCGCGCCGTGCTCGTCGGTTTGAGGCGGAGCTTCGCAAGTAGTACAACCGTACTTGTGCGTTGCGCCCGGCGGGGACCTTCCGATGGCCGGCCCGAATCGCGTCCGGAGGCCTAAGCCGGCCTGGAAGGCCGGCTTGGCGGGCTGGACACTCACATTATGCATGAGCACACTGGGGCCGCATTTCGCCATTCCCGCGTCGGGAACTGTCGAAGTACTGCCGTTCTCCCCCCTCCTCCCGTCTCCGCCGGCCGTTTGGCGGAGTACAAGCGGCTCGAAGAGACGCCGAGAGGGGGGCTGGGGGGGGGTGAGGTGACGTGAATCGGCGCCTGCCCGGAACCTGCATAGTCTGAGTGGAAAGCCCGCCCCACCGACGGCCGTTTTCTCGCCTCAACGCATGGACGGTTGTAGTGCTAGCCGAACCGCCCCATCACATACTGGTCGGTGCGCTCGTCTCGCGGGGCGGTGAACATCTGCTCCGTGGGTCCCTCCTCGATCAGCTCCCCCAGGAGCATGAACACCGCGCGGTCCGAGGCTCGGGCGGCCTGCTGCATGTTGTGGGTCACGATGAGGATGGTATAGCGTTCGCTGAGCCGGCGCATCAGGTCCTCGATGTGCAGCGTCGAGTACGGGTCCAGCGCCGAGCAGGGCTCGTCCAGCAGGATGACCTCAGGCTCCACGGCCAGCAGGCGCGCGATGCACAGTTGCTGCTGGGCGCCGACGGAGAGGTCCGGGGCGTACTGATCCAGCTTGTCGGCCACCTCGTCCCACAGCCCCGCCCCGCGCAGGCTCTCCTCGAGCACCTCATCCAGCCGGTCTTTCTCCACGCTGCCGTGGGCCCGCGGGCCGAACAGCACGTTATCCCGCACCGAGCACGGAAACGGGTTGGGGCGCTGAAACACCATCCCCACCCGCTTGCGCAGCGATACCACGCTGCCGCCGGGGCCGTAGATGCTCTTGCCGTCCAAGAAGACCTCGCCCTCCACCCGCGCCCCCGGCACCAGATCGTTCATCCGGTTGAAGGTCCGCAGCAGCGTGGACTTGCCGCAGCCCGAGGGGCCGATGATGGCCGTGATGCTGCAGGGCCGGATGCCCAAGCTCACGTCCTTCAGAGCGTGGAAGGAGCCGTAGTATAGGTTGAGATGCTCGGCCGCCAGCTTGGGAGTGGCTTGTTGGTCCACTAGCCGAACCTCCCCTGCAGAAAGTCTGCCGTCCTCTGGTCCCGGGGGGTGGTGAACATGTCCGCCGTCGGGCGCCATTCCACCAGCTCGCCCATGAGGACAAACGCCACTCGATCGGTGGCGCGCGAGGCCTGCTGCACATTGTGGCTCACAAGGATGACGGTGTAGCGCTCCTTCAGGGTCTGCAGCGCCTGCTCGATCTTCAGAGTGGAGATCGGGTCCAGGCCCGAGCAGGGCTCGTCGAGCATGAGGATCTCCGGGTGGGGCGCCAGGGCCCGGGCGATGCACAGACGCTGCTGCTGGCCGCCGGAGAGCCGCAACGCCGAATCCTCGAGGCGGTCCTTGACCTCATCCCACAGGATGGCGTCACGCAGCGCCTGTTCGGCGTGCTCGTCCAGGACCTTGCGGTCCTTGACGCCGGCGATGCGCAGGCCGAAAACGGCGTTCTCGTAGATGGTCTTGGGCAGGGGTGTGGGGAGAGCGAAGACGACCCCAATGCGGCGGCGCAGCTCATTGACATCCACTTCCGGGGCATGGATGTCCTGCCCATCGATGAGGACGCGCCCTTCGTGGCGGCAGATGGGGATGCGGTCATTGAGGCGGTTGATGGACCGAAGCAGAGTGGTCTTCCCGCTGCCGCTGGGACCGGTGATGCCCAGGACCTCGTTGGCGTACACCGGCAGGCCGACGGACCTGAGGGCCTCGGTGGTGCCGTAGAAGACACGGAGGCCTTCGGTGGCGATCTTCGGGCTGGCAGGAGACGCAGGATCGGCGGATGGCATGATGGTATGGGCGGCTTTCGTTCAGCGGATGTCGTGGTGCATCGGCCTGCGGGCGAAGGGACCGCCACGGCGCCGTGGCGCACAAGGGCCGTGGCCGGGAAGCCCGCCTGCACAGGAAAACGTCATTCTGAAAGCGTCCGCTCCCGGAGGGAGCAGCTCGAAGAGTTTGCTGTGATATCGGGCGAGATCCTTCGCACAAGCGGCGTTTGCGCCGCCCGGGCTTGCGGCGCCGGCGCTCCAGAATGACACGTTAACGGCCGGCCCGGCTTCCGGGCCGGACTCGGCGGGTCCGTGACCCGCCGAACGGGTCTTCCGCCACGCCCCTACGTCACCTTCGCCCGGAAACGCACCATGATCGCGTTGGCGGCCATGTTGATCAGCAAAATGGTGATGATCAGTACCGCCGCCGTCCCGTAAGCGTGGGGCATCGAGAGCCCCTCACGGGCCAGGATGTAGAAATGCACGGCCATGGTGCGTGTGGGGCTGAACACGGTGAGCGGGATCCGCAGCGCCGTGCCGGCGGTGAAGATCACCGCCGCCGTCTCACCCACGCAGCGCCCGATGCTCAGCACCACGCCGGTCATGATTCCGGGCAGGGCGACGGGAAGCACCACCCGGGTCACCGTCTGCCAGGCGGTGGCGCCGGCTCCGAAGGACACCTCGCGATAGGAGGCCGGGACGGCGCGGATCGCCTCCTCCGCGGTGCGGATGATGGTCGGCAGCACCATGATCGCCAATGTCAGGCCACCGGAGAGCACCGACCAGCCCAAGTGCAGGTAGATGACGAAGAAGATGAACCCGAACAGGCCGAAGATGATGGAGGGCACTCCGGCCAGGCACTCCACTCCGAAGCGGATGAAGCGCGCCAGGCGCCCGGCCGGGGTATACTCCGTGAGGTAGATGGCCGTCCCCACTCCCAGAGGAGTGGCAACGAGCAGCGCCACCACGGTGAGCAATAGAGTGCCCACGATGGTGGGGAAGATACCGCCCTCGCGGCCCATGCGCTCCGGGGAGGCCAGCAGGAACTCCGGGCTCAGCACGGGCAGGCCCTTGGCCAGGACAAGCGCGATGATCCCCGCCAGCACCGCGAGGGTGAACACTGCCGCGGTCCACAGCGCGACCACCGCCACGCGGTGGGTTGTCTCCGGGTTCACACGGCGCCGCGGTCTTTGGGCTTCGGCCGCCGACATCAGCGCTCCCCCCTACGTCGGGAGGGCAGATGGGCCAGCGTGTTGAGTGCCATGATGAACAGGAAGAGGACCACCCCGGTGGCGAACAGCGCTTCGCGGTGCCCGCCGGTGGCGTAGGCCATTTCAAGGGCGATATTGCTGGTGAGGGTTCGCGCCGGCTGCAGCGGGCTGTGGGGGAGGCCGGTGGCATTGCCCACGACCATGATGACGGCCATGGTCTCGCCGATGGCCCGCCCCATGCCCAGCACCAGTGCCGCCGCGATGCCGCCCCGGGCCGCGGGCAAGACCACCCGGGTGATGGCCTGCCACTGCGTCAATCCCAGGGCCAGGGCGCCCTCGCGGTACGAATTGGGCACCGCCTCCAACGCGTCCTGGGAGATGCTGATGACGGTGGGCAGCACCATGGTGCCCAGGATCACGGCGGCGGCGAGAATCGAAAGACCGGGGCCGCCCAAGGTCTCCCGGATCAGGGGCACCAAGACGATGATGCCCACAAAACCGTAGACGACCGAGGGGATTCCGGCTAGAAGCTGGATCGCCGGCCGCATCAGGTCGGACACCTTGCGCGGCGCGATCTCCACCAGCAGCACGGAGCAGGCCACACCCAGCGGCCCGGCGATGACCAGCGCGCCGATGGTCACCCACACCGAGCCCACGATCATCGGCAGAATGCCGAAATCGCCCTTGGTGGGGGCCCAGCGATGGCCGAACAAGAAGGGCAGCACACCCTCACGGAAGATGATGGGCGTGCCCTCGATGAAGACGAACAGGGCGATGAGGGCCAGCACTCCCACCGAGGACAAGGAGGCGATCAGCAGCGATCTTTCAATGACTGTCTCGCGCAGCCTCATGGGGTCTGCCCTGCCGTCACGGGGATATAGCCCTCGTCGGCGATGATCTGCCGGCACTCGGGGCGGACGACGTAATCCAGATAGGCCCTGGCCGCGGCGGAGGGCTGTCCTCTGGTCAACAGCAAGAACGGGCGCGTCATCTGGTACTGTCCGCGAACTACCGTCTCGTGGGTGGGCCGCACTCCATCCAGAGTCACCGCGGCGACCTCGTCGGTGACCATCCCCAGAGAGACGTAGGCGATGGCATTGCGGTCGCCGGCGACGATGGCGCGAGCGGCACCGGTGGAGTCTTGCACGATCGCCCCCGGCGAGATCTCGGTGTCCTGCCCCATGACCAGCTCCTCGAACGCCCCGCGGGTGCCGGAGCCCTCCTCCCGGGTGATGCAGGTGATCTCGTGGGAGACGCCGCCCAGTTGGTCCCACCGCCGCAGGTGTCCGGAGAAGACACCGCGGGCCTGAGCCGTTGTCAGCGACTTGATCGGGTTCGCCGGGTGAACGATGAGCACGATGGCATCGCGGGCCAGGACGAAGGTCTGCAGGCCGGTCTCGTCGGGCTTGAGGTGACGCGAGGACATCCCGATACCCGCCGCTCCGGAGAGCGCGGCGCTGATACCGGCGGAGCTCCCGCCGCCCTGCACGTTCACCTGCGTCCCCGGGTGCTGGGCCATGTAGCGATCGGCCAGCATCTCGGCGATGGGCTGCACGGAACTAGAACCGGCGACCGTCAGTCCCGCCGACTGCGGGCGCGGGCAGCCGGCCAGCAGGGCGATAGCGACACACAGCGCCGCCGGGCCGATTCGGCGATCCAGCCCGAGGGGAACGCCGCCCGGGCGTGGCACCGACCCCGGGCGAACCTCCGTGGCGTGCCCATCGGACTGAGACGATTGCCGGCTAGTCCTCATGGTCCACCGCATCCTCCGGCGGTTCGGCAGCAGAGGGCTCGGATGGCTCGGCGCTGTGCAGTCGCTCCCACTCCTCCGATCGCCACGGCCAGCGCGAGCCCGTCTCGGCGTAGGCGATGCGCTCGATGATGTTCTTGGTGTGATCGCCCAGACGCTCCAGATAGCGGGCCACGAACATCAGCTCGCTGGCCTGACGCACCACGCGCGGCTCCCGCTGCATCCAGTCCAGGAGCTGGCCGTACACGCGCTTGTAGATGCGGTCGACCTCCTTGTCCCGGTCCCGCACGCTCTTGCCGAAGACCACATCGCGGCTCACATAGGTCTTGAGCGCATCGCGGATCATCTCCTCGACGATGCGCCCCATTTCGGGAATGTCCTCCAGGGGGGCGAAGTGGGGCTCGTCCACCAGCCGGATGGCGCAGCGGGCGATGTCGGAAGCATAGTCGCCCACGCGCTCCAGGTTGGTGACCGCCTTCAGGGCGCTGGCAACTCGGCGCAGGTCCCGGGCGACCGGCTGCTGCAGGGCCAGGATGCGCATGGACGTCTGCTCGATCTCGTCGTCGAACTGATTGGCCAGCTTGTCGCGTCGGCGCACCTCGCGGGCGAGGGTCTCGTCCTGCCGTACCAGCGCCTCCATGGCGTCATGGAGCATGGCGACCACGAAGGCGCCCATGCGCAGGACGCTGTCATCGAGCCTGGCAAGTTGGGCGTCAAAGTCGCTGCGGATGGAGGTCATCTGCGATCACCACTTCCCCTGCTGCGGTGTGCGACTGTCCTGTTGTGGCGGGCCGGGGCATACGGCCGTGGGCCGTAGAGAGCGTACCACATCCACTCCGGCGGGCTCAACGGTGGCTGAGGGTTCGGCGAACCGACGGCTCGGCCGGGCCCCGCACCCCCAGAGGTGGGGCGGAGAAGCCCGGCGGGCTCGGCCCATGTCATTCTGAGCGTCCATATCGCGCAGCGAGATAGCGAAGAATCTCGTCGAATGCCGGGAGATCTCTCTCGCTGCTCTTGCCGGGTGCGGACTCTCTCAGAATGACACGCCCCTGCGAGTGTAGGCCTTCCGGCCCTGGACTTCTACCGCCCCAACGTCGTGGGCAGGCCCTTGATCTGCTCCAGTATGGGATCGGTCTCAAACAGGGAGGCCTCGTCGCGCGCCAGGAGATAGTCGCGCAAGACCACGGGGAAATACACCACGGTGTCGGGGGAGAGGCCGAAGCGGATGCGCCCACCGGTGAAGTCCCTCATGCGGTCGCGGTCGGTGGCCAGATGGTACCGCTCCGCGCGCTGCCGGGCGTTGATCCCCTCCTCGGTCTCCCACGGGTTGATACCCGCCACGATCTCCCCATGCAGCGGGAGCAATTGGACCTTGGGCCGCAGATCCCGGGCGACCGCGTCCAGATAGCGCTCGCCGGGCTCCACGTGAAGGTACGCCAACGTCAGGCCGTGGTCGTACTCGCTGTGCCACTCCAGCCCCGCCGTGTCGGGGTGTGGGTACCCCCAACCGCCGCCGGGCGATTGGGTGCGGGCCATGAAGTCGTTGAGGGCCACAATCGTGGCCCGAAGACGCTCGTCCTCCGGCCGGTGCCGCAGCAGGTACGGCAGCGCATTGGCGGCGTACTGGACGATGTAGGGCTTGACGAAGGGGTTGCGATAGCCCTCGTCATCGAACTGCAGGTACAGGTCGTTGCCCACGGCGGGCTTGCCGCTCTCCGTAAACAGCAGGTCCTCGCCCTGGACTTCCTGGAAGGTCGCCCACAGGTGGTCGGCCTTGGCCAGGTACTCCGGCCGCCCGGTGTACTCGTAGAGCTTGACGAAGTCGGTGACACAGCCGATGACCCGGGTGTACGAGAGCCCGGCATGCTGGTGCTGTATGCCCCACTGAGCGGCGGCCTCGCCGGCCTCGGCGAAACGCGGGTCGCCGGTCTCCTCGTAGGCGAGGTAGAAGTTGCTGAACCCCTTGTGCACGTAGGTCTCGCCCCGGTCGTAGCGGACCATGTAGGTCCCGGGACCGTGGGGGCTCCCGGGCCGATCGCGCCAGCCCCTGCCCCGCCGGCAGACCCCGTAGAACTCCTCCTTGGGACCCCAGTACATGCCCAGATTGTTAGTGTTCTCCGCCCACTGTAGCGCGATGCGTCGCAGCCGGGCGTCTCCCGACCGGAACCAGTCCTCCCACACGTACTGGGAGTGGTTGAAGCGCACCATGCTATTGTAGGCGGGGCGTCGTTGCTGGGGGGCCCAGGAGGTCATGTTCCCCCAGTCGTCGCCGCTGACGGACATGCCCTCCAGTGCCCGTACGTGCTTGTCCACCAGCTCTCGCAACAGCGGAGATTCAAGGCTCAGGGGCGGGCCGGTCCTGTACACGGCGTCGTAGGCCTCCCAGGAGGCATGGGCGTGCACCGGCGCATCGAGGGAGGCGGCCAACTGCTCCACGGTGCCCGGACAAAGCACGACCTCGCTCACCCGGTATTGGCCCTCCTGGATCATCAGGCGGCCGTCCTCTTCCATGGGCGTGTCCTCCGGCTGGTCGAGAGGCTCGGTGCGCCCGGAGCGCACGCGCACCGCACCCCCATCGCCGGCGCACTCCAAGGCTCCGCGGTTCTGACGCAGGGCCAGGGGATTGGCCACGGTGACCGGGGTATCGCCGGCAAGGGTGACGGGCAGGAGCAATTGCGGGTTGTCCGTGTACGTGCTATCGGGGTCCAAGGCGAGGAAATGGGTAGCGGCGGGCCGGAGCTCCCGGAGCGTGGCACCGGGCAGGGTGAGCTCCCAGCCGAAGTCCGGCGTCCAGCGGTCGCCCTCACCGGCATGCTGCAATCGGTGCACGAGCCAAAGCTCGCCGCCGCGCGTCACCTTCACCTCGACCTCGCGGCGCCACCGCTCGCCCGGTGTGCGGAGCCGCAGCCAGACCATCTGTGGCCCGTCCTCGATGATCTCGCCGGTAACCGGCCCCGTCTCGCCCAGTTCGGGGCCATAGGGCTGCAGCGTCCCCAAGGGGGCACCCGTAGCGGAGGTGAGTTCCACCCGGTCGCCGCGCACCGTCAGGCTGAAGGGGTCCGTGTCGATCCGCAAAGGCTCGCCCGGTGCGAGCATGGAAGGTCCGGCCGGTGGGGCGGTGAGGTTCGGAGCGTAGACACCCCGGCAAGTCTCCCCCGCCTGAAGCGACACGGGGACGCTGAGTATCACCCGCCGGGCGGAGCCGTCCGGATGGGAGGTGACCCGCCGCGCCTGGGCCGCTACGGTGTCGGCGCCGATGCGCACCGCCGCGGGAGGCGCCTCGGCGATCAGGCCCGGGGGGATCGGCAACGACATCCGGGCAACGGTCTGCACGGGGAGGGCGGAGGGGTTGGTGATGGTGAAGGTGACGGCTTCGGTATCGGCGGCGGCAGAGGCGGGTAGCAGAGTGGTGGCGAAGAGGAGCAACACACACATGGCAGGGCCTCCCTGCGGAGCTTTCGGGACGCGCCGGTGTGGGCGAAGGTTCGCTACGCCAACCGCCCATCCCTCGCCGGATCGGGCGCAGGTCTAGGCCGGACAAACCCGCCGCTCATCGCAACGCCGGTGTGCCGGCGCCACCCGGAGGGACAAGTGCGCTGCGAGAGAGTCCGGACGGCAATGGCAGAAGTTCAGCGGCGCCGGCTACGGCTGCCGGAGCGTGCTCGCCTGGCCCTGCTGATCCTGGCGGTCGTGACCTGCACGTGCGCGCGCCTGAGCGGCTACGTTGACGGCCGGCCGCTGGAGGGTCCCGACTGGCCCGAACTGCTTCCACACCTGGAGACTGTGGACGTGCGGGAGGCCCTGAGCT
>Ga0334884_1001132_pt1 | contig 41921 bp, 37 predicted proteins | sample GraSluR1_MG_7_FD_207215 | JGI IMG/M metagenome (GOLD analysis project Ga0334884, IMG submission 207215) | Sludge microbial communities from methane-producing bioreactor in Wageningen University, Netherlands - Granular Sludge_12_05 R1 | ecosystem: Engineered > Bioreactor > Anaerobic >... | reverse complement strand
GGGCGATCTTTCCGTCGTTTATTCCCACATCTGCGGGAAAGGGCTTCCGTTCTCCCGTACCGTCGATCACAAGGGCATTCTTTATCACAAGATCGAGCATCACTTCCGCCTCCTAAAAATTCCGCTGTCTATACGTCCGGGCCATACAGCCCTTTCTTGCTGGTCTTTCCTCCGCAGGCTGCCAGCGCTTCCGCAAACCTGACCCCGTACAGCACGCCGTCGATCACGGGAACACCTACGGCCCCGGATGTCTTCCGGTCCAGCCCCGCGAGGCCTGCGCAGCCAAGGGTAAGGACTTCGGCGCCGTCCTCCTCCACTGCTTTCCGGGCGGCCGCGATGACCTTGTCGCTCATATCCCCCGGCCCGTCGGGATCGATTGAGCGGACGGAGGCGCACCGTGACTCGAAGCCGAGTTTTCTGACAAACCGCTCCTTCATGGAAACGCCCCGGGGCCCCATCTGGATAACCGAGAATTTCCCGCCGAGCATCATGGCGGCCATCATGGAAGATTCCCCTATGCCGACCACCGGCTTTTCCGTCATCTCCCGCAGGATGTCTATGTTCACATCGCAGGTGCAGGCGACAATGAACGCGTCAAAGGCATCCTCGTTGTCCTTCATGATCTGTATCATGCCCGGGCCGCACGCGATCTCGTCAATATAGTTGTCGATCAGCAGGGGCGCCCCCGGTGTGCTCACGCAGGTGATCTCGGTGCCCTGAGAGGCCACGCTTTGCGCACATTCCCGGATAAGGGAGGTGAACTCATCGTTCGAATTGGGGTTGATGATCAGTATCTTCATGATCGAAGCCCCTATCTCTTTATCTTCATGGGGTAAAATGTGCCGTACCCTTCGCCGGCGCATATTTTCCCTCCGTCGAAGACCGTGCTGCCCCTCACGATTGTTTTCACAACTTTCCCCCTGAATGTCTTTCCTGTATACGGGCTCCACTGGTTGCGGTAGAAAAGGTCTTCATTTCTGAGCACCCATTCCGCATCGGGGTCAACAAGGGCAAAATCGGCGTCCATCCCCGGCGCGATGTCCCCCTTCCTGTCAGAAAGTCCGAAAAGCTCCGCGGGACGGCTGCAGCAGAGCTGGACCAACCGCTCCCACGAGAGGCCCCTCTTTCTGCCTTCCGTCAGAACAACGGGAAGCAGCGTCTGGACTCCAGTGCATCCCTCGGACACCGTCCAGAAGTTTCCTCCTTCGGGAGTCTTTTTCTCAAACGAGTGGGGCGAGTGGTCGGAAGCGATCATGTCAACGGTACCGTCCAGCACATATTTCCAGAGTTCCTCCACTGCCTCCCTTTTGCGGACCGGGGGATCGCACTTCGCGAAGGCACCCCCTTCGATCAGGTCATCCTCGTCAAGGGCGAGATACTGGGGGCACGTCTCTATTGAGAGATTGTTCATTCCCCTGCCCCTGGCCTCGCGGACGGCCTTTACCCCGTCTGCTATGCTGAGGTGGCAGATGTGTGCCCTGCATTCGGGGACAAGCCCGGCCATGAAAATAAACCGGTTCACCGCTTCCAGTTCGGTATATTCCGGATGGGAGTCGAGAAAAGCCCTGGCGTCGTTTTTCCCCGCCGCCTGAAGGTCTTCCACAAGCTCCTGGATCAGCGTGTCGTTCTCCGCGTGGGCGCAAACCATTCCGCCTAGCTCTCCCACCTTCCTCATACCCTTGAGGAGGGCGCCGTCATATGTCATGGGGTAGTTCGAGCACCGGCATGTAAAAATCTTGTAGGTCTGGGCACCGGCATGGAACGTGGATCCAATGTCGTCAAGGTGCCCCGGGATGATTCCGCTGTAGAGGGAATAATCCACCACCACCTGTCCTTCAGCGGATGCTTTTTTGCCCTCAAGGGTCTCAACGGTAACTGTGGACGGATCAGAAAGAGGCATATCGACGATCGTGGTGATTCCTCCCGCTGCAGCCGCCCTGCTGACGCAGGCGAAATTCTCCCGTTCCGGAGTTCCGTGCCCGCAGTGCACATGGGCATCCATAAGGCCTGGAAGAACCATCAGGCCCCGGGCATCAATTACTTCATTCGCTTCAACGGGCACATCATTTGCGAGCAGTGCGGCTATTTTCCCGTTTCTTACAGCAACTTTACCCTCGAATGTTCCCTGTGAATTCACTACAACGCCGTTCTCGATCACCAGGTCAAACATAGCTATCACCTCGGAATATCTTCATTATTTTTTTCGGTTCAGTTGCAGAATTCCCCGTCGGGCTAATTCCCCATAAGAAGGTTGGGAAGCCAAAGGGACAGCTGCGGGAAGAGAATCAGCACTATAAGAACAATTATGTCACAAAGACAGAACGGCCATATACCCCTGAAGATCTCCTCAAGGGAAACATTTTTCCCGGCAACGGCCTTCGCCATGTACACATTCAAACCGACCGGAGGTGTAATTGCCGCAATTTCACTGAGCTTCAGTACGACAACCCCGAACCAGATGGGATCGTATCCGAGAGAAAGGATGATCGGCATAAAAATCGGGAGAGTAAGGGCATAAATGCCTATCTCTACCATGATCATTCCGAGCAGGAAGTAGACGACGAGAATACCGAAAAGAATGACCCATCTCGGAACATCCCATCCCTGAACGAGCATCGCCAGCTCGGTGGGAATATCTGTCAGAGCGAAAAAACGGGAGAAGAAAAGAGCCCCGACATTTATGATAAAAAGCATTGCCGTCGTATTGGCTGATTCCCGGAGCGGTTCACGGAGATCGCCGAATTTTTTAATGGATCCCTGGAACCACCCGACTATAAGAGTAATCAGACAGCCGGCGGCAGCCGCTTCAGTAGGGCTGAAAACTCCGCCGTAGATACCGCCGAATGTCACGAGAATGACCAGACCGATGGGCATCATTTTTTTATAGCACTCTATCTTTTCTCTGAACGAGAGTTTCCCGTGTACCTCGGCTTCAGGAGCAAGATGCGGGTTCCTCTTCACTCTTATGAATATAGATGCAGCGTAGACCAGGGCTGTAAAAATTCCGGGAATGACCCCTGCGGCAAACAGTCTCGCTATGGATTGCTCCGTAAAAAGAGCAAAGATGACAAAATTGATGCTTGGAGGGATCATGTTCGCAAACGTACCTGCAGAAGCTACGCATGCCGCTGCAAAAGACCTGTCGTATTTATACCTGTCCATTTCGGGCAGGACCAGTTTCCCGAAAATCGCCGTGTTCGCTAGCGAAGAACCTGAAATCGCCCCGAAGATTGCGGAGCCGAAACAGGTAGCTACAGCGAGTGAACCCGGCCAACGTCTTGTAAGCTTGTAAAGTCCGTCATATATTGCCTTTCCGAAGCCCGCCACCGCCGCAAATGCGCCCATGAGAATGAAGAGAGGTATGGAACACCAGTTCGGACTTGCAATGGAGTGGTACATTGTCTGACCGAGAAAGGAGATCGCGGGGTCAAATCCCATGAGCAGCAAAACCGTGGCGAAGCTGACCAGGATAAAGGCCAGTCCGATTGAAACGCCCATTCCCAGGGAAGCGAGAAGGGCCACAATACCAATGACACCTACTGTTACGGGTTCCATCCAGTTCACTCCATACGTAGTAGTTTTTTATTCAACTTATCCCACGGAAGACTGCTACACCGCACTGCTTCTTTTCCCCTGCAGAAATACAATACATTTGGAGAGCAGCTGGAACCAGAATATAACCAGTCCAGCAACCATAACGGTTTTCACAGGCCAAAGAAGCATAGGCCTGGTTCCTGTCACGCTCGCCCCGGTTGTATAGGCTGATAATGCGTCGCTGGCACCCGCATAGAGAAGGAGACTTACTATCAGCAGCTCAATAACTGTACAAAAAAAGCGGAGCTTTGTTCTCATTCCTGCGGGAAGCCTCGTCATTACTACCTCCAGCCGGACATGCTCATCCTTTTCTTCACAATGGGCCAGCCCGAGATAAATAAGGATCACCATTGAAAAAACGGCCATTTGCAGAAGCCCCTGGATCGGCCTGTTAATTTCCCTTGAAATGATGTTCACAAGGAAGAGCACCATCATGATCGTCATCAGCAATCCGCCAAGCTCAGCCGTCAAGCGGTTAATCTTCGTCAATATCTTTTGCATTCTCATACTCCTTGGCAGGCGTAATTCCCGGCATAAACCACGGCCGGGAAAACGCGAACATGGTAATAAGCTGAAAAATACCGTGCACTGTCTTTATTGAAGAACGCCGGCCGCGGCATTGAAAAAAACTTTTTTCCGTTCCGCGGCCGGCTTCAAAAAACCTTATTTCTCTTTTGCGATGCCTTCGTCGATTATGGCTTTCATCTGCTCCAGCATCTCCCTGGAGTTTTCTATGCCGTCCTCCTCCAGTTCGCTGCAGAAGATTTCCCGAAGTCCTTCGAGACACGTTTCATCCGCCCAGCTGTCCACGTCTTCAGGAGAATAGAAGTTTACTGTGCAGCCCGCTTTCCTCTCGGCCTCCACGATCCGGTCGAACTCACCGTTGTACATTTCCGAGAACGCCTTTTCCGTGATTTCTGTAGCCCTGAGGATCCCTTCCTGGAGTTCCTTGGGGATGCTGTCCCATTTTTTCTGGTTTACGCAGTAGAACATGGGCTGGGACCAGCCAATGGCCTTTCCTGTAAGAATGTTCTTTGCAGGCTCGTCGAACTTCTGCCTGTGCATGCCGTCATAATTGGATACGATACCGTCAACAGTTCCTGTTTCCAGGGCCATGTAGCAGTCGCCCCACGGTACGGAGATGGCTACTGCTCCCTGGTTCTCAAGCAGTTTCAGGTTCCACCGGTCGCCTGCCCTCCACTTTTTACCTTTGATATCTTTCAGCGAAGTGATGGGATACCGTGCCATGTAGCTCATGGGAAGTCCGTTTTCCATGAGGAGGATCTTCACACCGGCCTGTTTGAGCTCCCTGTCAAATTCGGGGATTTTCGCAATGCTTTCTTTATAGATCCACCTGATGTTCTCCCAGTTTTCGGGGCCTTTCGGGAAAAGCCAGAAAGCGCCGAAAAGAGGAAGCTGTTTCGGATAGAAATCCGGATAGATGGCAGCGATATCAACAACTCCGTCGGAAAGAGCCTTCAGCTGTTCTTCCGCGCTGAAAAGAGTCCCGCCCCAATAAGCCTTTATCTTTACTTTGCCTTCAGTCTGCTTTTCGATCTCCTTCAGCCAAAACGTCCCGATCTGGCCCTTAAGCCCTCCGAGAACGTCATGGTCCGAAAGCCTGAGCACTATATCCTTTGCGAAAGATGCACCGCTGAAAACAGAAATACAAAGAATTGCCATAAGTCCTGCCACGATCAATTTTCTTTTCACTTCATTACCTCCCTTGAATTCAAACTGATGAACACACCATGGAACGTTCCTTATCCTTTTGCCCTTCTTTTACCGATTGAATCACCTCTCTTTTCCTCCTTCCGTACCGAGGCTGAATTCAACTGCAGCTGCGGAATGCAGAAAGGTACTGTCAAAGAGCTGAAATTCCGTATCAGGCTGCTTCACAAGAAGAGGTATTTCTGTACAGCCAAGAATAATTCCTTCGGCCCCTGCTTCAGCCATCTGTCCCATGATCCTCAGGAACTGCCGCCTGGAAGAATCTTTTATTTCTCCTTTTCCAAGCTCGTTTTCTATAATCTCCATGATCAGCTCCATGTCCTTTTCTTCGGGGATGACCGTCTGGATGCCGAATTTTTCGCTCAGCCGCTTCCTGTAAAAATCCATTTTCATTGTATATGTGGACCCCATAAGTCCCGCACATTTCATGTTTTTTCCCCGGATTTCTGCGCCGATGACGTCTATTACATTGATGAGTTCAATATCAATTTTTCCAGCCACCCTGTCCGCAATGTTATGAAGTGTATTACAGGCAATGAGGAGGCACTCCGCTCCGCATGCCTGCAGAGCCAGCGCTTTTTCGGCCAGAATTTCTGCCAGACCGTCCCAGTTCTGCTCCTTCATCAGCTCGTTCACAGGGTCAAAATCAAGGCTGGCCATGATCATTTCCGCTGAATGCCTGCCTCCAAGCCTCTCGAAAACCATTTCGTTAATCAGGCGGTAATATTCAGCTGAAGATTCCCACGTAAGCCCGCCGAGCAATCCTATTGTCTTCATGTTCATTCATCTCCACTATCAGGGTAAACCACTTTGCTCCCGTGATCAATGAGTTTCAGCCTTTCAGTTTGGAGACAACAGCGCTGCCTATTCTGTCCAAACCCTTCACAATATCCTCTTCAGAATTCGCAAACACGAACCGCACATATCCGCCCCAGCGGAAGCCCGTCCCGGGCACCACTGCGACGTGGGCTTCCTTCAGAAAAAAAGCCGCAGCGTCCATGTCATTCTTGAGGGTCCCCTCCCTCCATTGCTTTCCATAAAGCCCCTCTATGTCGGCAAAACAGTAAAACGCACCATCAGGCCGTATGCAGCTGAGGCCGGGGATCGAGTTTATTTTTTCCACCATCAGGTCTCTTCGTTTTGCATAGGAGTCCCGCATTTCAGAAACTGCATCCTGCGGGCCCCTAAGAGCCTCCAGAAGAGCTTTCTGGGAAACTGAACACACGTTTCCCGAGACATGCCCCTGAAGCGTTGTCATTCCGGAGATGACGTCTTCGGGTCCCCCCGCGTAGCCTATCCGCCATCCTGTCATGGCGTAGGTTTTGGATGCGCTGTTTACGGTCACAGTATTTCTCCTCGCATCTTCCCCGAATGCCGCGATGCTGACGTGTTTCCGGCCGTCGTACAGAAGATGTTCGTACACTTCATCAGTAACAATGAAAATATCGTGTGTAACAGCAAGATCTGTGATTTCACGCAGGTCTTTTTCTTCACAGACGGCTCCCGTGGGATTATTGGGGGAATTTATCAGTACAGCCTTCGTTTTTGGGGTAATAAACTTTTCGATATCTTTCCTGGTGAGTCTGAAATGATTTTCTTTCTTTGTAGGGGCAAACACGGGGACGGCACCTGAAAGCTTTATCTGCTCCTCGTAGCTTACATAACACGGAGTGGGGACGATAACTTCATCTCCGGGGTCGCAGATCGTGCGGAAAAGAAGGTACAGAACCTGTTTCCCCCCATTGGAGACCATCACTTCGGACGGCCTGTACCTGATCCCGTTTTCCTTTTCAAACTTTTCCGCGACAGCTTCCCTGACTTCCCTGATTCCGGGAACATCGGTATAGCGGGTATATCCTTCATCAATTGCTCTGGCTGCTTCCCGGGAAATATTCAGAGGCGTATCGAAGTCCGGCTCGCCCTGGGCAAAGCTGATAATATCGATTCCATCCATCTTCATCTGGTTCGCGAGGAAAGATGTTGCTTCTGTCGGGGAAGGGTTGATTCCGAGCACTGCCCTTGAGAGTCTGGTTTCCATGAGGCCCATCACTCCATTGGTTATGTATTGTAAAAACAAAGGTTCAATTCATCTGTTTTTTGCGGTAATACAGCATAAATAACATGGTTGGGATTGAGTGTCAAGTGCCGTATGGGATATGCATTGTATAATTTCTATATTTTGCTTCTATTATTCTTAAAGCAAAATATGTCATAATGGAACACAAACTGGCATTAATTCCTCAAGAAGACAAGAGTCTATTAAAATGTTGCAGAAATACGAAAGGTCGGTGCGGGAGAAACGTGACAAAACCCCTTTTTCAATCGTTGTCAGACCAGGTGTTTTTCTATCTGAAAGAAAGGATCATCAACAATGAAATGGTCCCGGGGAGTATCATCTCCATCGAAAAACTCACGAGTGAATTCGGCATAAGCAACACGCCCGTTCGGGAAGCCATCGTGAGGCTTGCCGGACTTGACCTTGTTACCATACACCGGAATAAAAACATCACTGTAAGCATGATGACCAGGGAGAAAATCCTGGATATTCTTGAGATGAGACGCCTCCTCGAGACATATGGTTCCCGCACCGCTGCCCTGAGCATAACGGACGGAGAAATCTGTTCACTGGAGAACATCCTTGACACTGTGCTGGCAAATCCGACAGATTTCGAATACTACAAGTTCTCAGATCTCGAACTGCACGAGGCGATCACAAAACATATAAAAAACAGGGAAATACAGGCGTCCCTGAAAAATCTCAGTGTTTATTCCCTCAGGATCCGTTACTATGCCCGGTTCTATGGGGAGGAAAACCCTAACCTGGAAGAATCCGTTATTGCAATCACGTCAGAGCACCGTTCAATTCTGGACGCCCTCAGAACCCGCGATCCTGACTCGGTGGAGAAAGCTGTAACAGCACACCTGCTCAACGCCGAAAAACGAACTCTCAGTGCTCTGGACAGGATCGAAAAAAAGAAAACCGCGGAATCCATCACAACCTAACCATACTCGGAGAACCGATGACCCTGCATCGGAACTGCTGAAAAACATCCACTTTTAGACTGTCGTCATTTTTCAGCCAATCTGTACGAATACCTTTTTATTCTGAATTCCCGGGTTTCGCCATTCGACAGAAACATACCATCATCTTTTTGGATAATTGTGAGTGAGGGAAAATCATGAAAAAAATTTTTGTTTCTTTTCCGGACGAACATATTACAGCAACGGCCATTCTCTTGGAGGAAAAAGCCCCGTCTACATGTGCCTGCATCTGGAAGGCTCTCGAAACACCTGTTGAAGGCATGTGCATTCATGCCATGTGGACAGGCCGGGAAATATCCTTTCCGTTCCCCGGCACTGCCTTCCCCGGGGATGAGGGGCTTCACCTCCCCCCGGAGAACCAGATCACCATTCCTCTTCCCGGTGACATAGTCTGGAATGCCTACTCCCCCTACCAGTGGCAGGGTAATCCTAATATCGTGTATGATTTTGGCGTATTTTACGGCCGTGACAGCCGCCTTCTTCTCCCCATGGGTTGGAAGCCCAGCACGCTCTTCGCGAGGATCGAAGAAAACCTTGAGTCCTTCGCTTCGGTATGCGCCCGGTGCCAGGGCGAGGGAAGAAAAAAGCTCAGAATAGAAAGAGCCCGGTAAATGAAGAAAACGGAAATGAAAGGGAACAGTGCTCGACATACCACGGACACAGCGTTCTCTCTCCCTGCACCTGCAGGAAGCACCTCCAGGTTTCCTTTCGAATCAATCCTCTTTTTCGCTATCCACTGCTTCATGCCGTACAACCTTCCACGCCTCGGCCTTCCGGTGCAGGCTCATTCCCGCATGGGCAGGGCTGGTGGAGGGAAGGCGGATGCACCGGAATCCATCCGGCAGTGCAGGGGACATGGGCACCACGTATTTTTTCCACGCCTGTTCCGCTTTCGCCCCGTTGAAGAAGACGGTCCGGACAAGGAGATGTTCCGCAAAGAAAGACACGAAATCATTGGGCACGACGGTGGATTCCCGGATGTCCGAATCCAGGCTCCCCGGCCGCACGCAGGACGCAAGCACATCCCACAGCGCTATCCTTTTTTTTCTCAGTTCAAGAAGCCGCTCTTCGTAAGAAAGCTCCCGGGGAATGGCAAGAACCTGCTCCAGTATGGGCCAGAATCCGTTCCGGGGATGGGCATAGTACTGCTGCGCCCTGAGGGATGCCTCGCCGGGCATGCTTCCCAGGATCAGGGCCACGGCGTCCGGTGATGCCGAGGGAGGAAAACTACGGACCGGAAGCATGATGTTCAGCCGGGGCTGTTTCCGAAACAGTCCGGGGTGACGGAGCTGTCTCCGCCAGGAAAAATGCGGCGGATATGGACACGGCAAAGAGCACCATAAGATACCAGTAGCGGCGGAGAATGCTTCCTTTCATAAAAGGACGCTTCCAGCCGGATTCCGGTACATCACCCCTCGTCCAGCCCCGTGCGACGAGAAGGGAAAGAGTTCCAAGAAGAAAAAGTGAAAACGCCAGCAAATACAGGGACCATCCGGAAAACAAAGATCCCTCTCCGGGACTCTTCAGCGAGGAAAGAAAAACGGAATCCCGGTACAGCAGAATTGCGGCAGACCAGTACAGAAAAATCGACAGGAGCATATTCACAATAATTTTTTTGTTCATTCCAGCACCCCCGGAGAGATTATACAGTGACAGGGATCCTATTTCACGGAAAGAAAAAATTTGACAGGTCGGGCTGAGACTGGTAGAATCCCCTTAACTTTTTAACGGAGGCACGTCCGGTGAATAAAAACACAACTCTACGCAACTGGTGGTGGCAGGCTTTCATCGTCTGCCGCCAAGAGCCTGATCCAGCGAAATAAATCCGCAGGGGCCTTGGAGGCGAATCCAATATGGATTCTCTTCAGTGCCCCTTTATTTTTTGAAACTACCCGATAAATTGTAAGCAGACGGGGAGGGGCCAAAAAGGCCCCTCCCCGTTTTTTATTGGCTTCAGGATGATTTTTTCAAAGCAGCGTCTCTGCAGATAGGGAGGATGATGAGCAGAAAAAAAGGGACGGCAGTCAAGGAAGAAAACAGCGGTTTCATGTCCATAATATGGTTTTTTTCGGAAACACGTTAAAAAAAACGAAAGGAAGTGTACGCCATGATGAGTGAAAACAAAGAGAGAGTCGAATTCAGGGGTGGTTTATTCGGACTGACGCTGCCGTTCGCAGTGCTGTTTATCGGAATTATGTGGCTTGCCCTGAGCGGCAAAGCCCTCCCCATGGCTTTCTGGGTACCCACGCTGTTTGCGATCCTGGCGGCGCTTCTGCTTGCCAGGAAGCCTGCGGACTGCGCCAGGGCTATCATCAGCGGAATGTCGTCGGAAATGGTGGCAATAATGCTCATGGCATGGTTTCTTGCCGGCATCATCGCACAGCTCATGAAAGCCACAGGCCTGATCCAGGGGCTTATCTGGCTGAGCCTGTCCGTAGGGCTGAAAGGCGCCTTCTTCCCCCTCGTGACCTTCGTGATCGGATGCCTTCTTTCAACTGCCACCGGAACGGCCATAGGCACGGTCATCGCCCTCGGCCCCATCCTCTACCCCGTGGGCGTAGCCCTCGGAGCCAATCCTCCGGTCATGGTGGCATCTATCGTATGCGCTGCCTATTTCGGCGATAACATCGCACCCGTTTCGGATACGACCATAGCATCGGCCTACACCCAGGGAACGGACGTGCCGAAGGTCGTAAGGACCCGCCTGAAATACGCCCTTCTCGCCGCCGCCATCTCCTGCGTGCTGTTTGTGGTGTTCGGAGGAGGAGGAGAGGTCACTTCGGACAGTGCATCCTTCGCCGGAGAACTTTCCCCTCGCGGACTGATCATGCTTCTTGTCCCGGCACTGCTCATAACGCTGATGTTCAAAGGAGTGAACCTGATAGTCGCGCTCATGTTCAGCGGAGCTCTAGGCATTCTCCTGGGAATTGCGGCAGGTCTCCTGGAACTCCGTTCACTTCTCATCATCAACATGGATCAGTTCACTGTCGGCGGGCTCATTCCCGACGGGATCAACGGCCTGATAGATATCGCCGTATTCGCATTCCTGCTCATGGGTCTCGTCGGACTGCTCGAACGGGGCGGCTTCCTTGAAATGGTCACCGAGAGGACCGAGCGTTTCACAAAAACCCCCCGAAGCAGCGAAATGATGATAACCGTGGTCCTTCTCATCATGAACCTTCTGACCGTCGCAAGCACCATCGTCATCATCATGGCAGGTCCCCTGGCTAAAAAGGTGCTGGTTCAAAAGAACGGCATCTCCCCGGAAAGAAGCGCCAATATACTTGATGCCGTATCAGCCGGCGCAATGTGCCTCATCCCCTACGGCTTCGGCCCCCTGCTTGCATACCTGTTCGCCGGAAGTTCGGGAGCCGCGGTCAATTTCAGCCTTATTTCCACTATCCCCTACATGTTCCACGGATGGGCCCTCTTTGGGGTCATGCTCTTCTCCATCCTGACAGGATGGGGCAGGGACAGCAGGGAATTTGCGGGCACCTCGCCGGCACTTGCCCCCTCGGGAAAAACGGCATGAACGGCGGAATTTTTGGAGAAAAGAGGACAGTCGGCCATGTATGATCTGCGGGTAACGGTGGAAAGCGTCGCGGGGTTTTGTGATCTCCCCATGAAGCCGGGAGACTACTTCGAGGTAAGGGGAAGCGCCCTGGTACTTCCTGAAGGCGGTCATATCTGCATATGGGCGCTGCAGAGCCTCATGCCTTTTCTCCCGGCAAAACAGCGAGTCACGAACGACCCCAACGACTGGATCCCGAGAACGACCAGGCTGGTCTGCCCCGATCCGAAGGGCGGAGTGGTATACCGGGTGGAGCGTATCGGCGAAAGGGCGGAAAAAGGGCCTTCCCATGCCGTTGCCGAAGAAGCAACACCCCGGGTACGCCTTGTGACCGACCCGTCAAAATGCACCAAGTGCAGGGCATGCGAACTGGCCTGCAGCGCAGCCCACGGAGGCACATATTCACCGGACCTGTCCCGGATCAGGATCCACTCCGACGAGGAAACATGCACCGACACACCAACCGTCTGCCACCAGTGCGGAACAGCACCCTGCGTCCGGGCGTGTCCCGTCGGGGCGCTGACCAGAAGCCCTGAAACCGGGGGACTGGTACTCGACCGGGAGACATGTATATCCTGCGGAGCCTGCGCAAAGGCATGCCCATTCGGCGCCATTCGGATGGAGTCCTCCGGCATGCCCCTCGTATGCGATTTGTGCGGCGGATCCCCCGCATGCGTCAAAAGGTGCCCTACTGGGGCTGTTATGGCCGTACCCATGGGAAATCTCTAGGAGGTAAAGCCATGTATGCCTACTGCGGAAAAATACTTGTAGCGGATCTTGAAAAAAAGGCATTCCATACAGAGCCCCTTGAAGATAACACAGCTCTCCGGTTCATCGGCGGAAGAGGAATGAACGTTGCACGACTCTTTGCCGATGAACGGAGGCATATCGATCCCCTGTCCCCGGAAAGCAGGTTCTACATCGGGGTGGGCCCCCTCAACGGCACCTCATTTCCGGGGGCCGCACGGGTAAACTTCACTGCACGGTCGCCCCAGACGGGCATACTCGGCGATTCCAACACCGGCGGAGACTTCGGACCGGAGCTGAAGTTCGCCGGGTACGACCAGGTGATACTCCATGGACGTTCAGAAAAGCCCTGCTATCTCCTTTTGACCGACGATGGGGCCGAGTTCAGGGACGCCTCCCATCTTAAAGGCCTTGATACGATCCGGACCCAGGCAGCAATAAAAAAAGAGCTCGGAGACACCAGGGTCCAGGTCGCGGCCATAGGCCCCGCGTCGGAGAACGGCGTCCTCTTCTCGGGCATATTCTGCACGGGAGTGCGGGCAGCGGCCCGGACCGGAATGGGGCGAGTCCTGGCCTCGAAAAACGTGAAAGCCATTGCCGTCCGTGGACGGGGCGGGGTGAAAGTCGCCAGGCCGCAAACCTTCGAAGCGAAGATCGAGCACTTCATACAGGCGATAAAGGACCATGACGAATTTCCCGTACGGCGCCGCCTGGGCACCACAAAGCTGGTTTCGGCCCTCAACGGGCTGGGATGCCTCTCCACCAGGCATTTCCAGCAGGGAACCTTCGAGCATACAGATTCAGTCAGTGGAGAGGCTCTGGAGGCACAGGCAAAGATAAAATCACGAGGATGTTTTTCCTGCACCATCCCCTGCAGCCGCGTCTACAAAATCAGCGGGGATTTCGGAACCGTAACGGGGGAAGGCCCTGAATTCGAAGGACTCGCGGGGTTTTCCTCCCGCATAGGGTGCGGAAGTCTTTCCTTTTCCCTCCGCTCCTGCGACCTGTGCAACAGGCTCGGGCTTGACGTCATCTCCACCTCCGAGGTCATCTCCTTCTCCCAGGAACTCTTCCAGAGGGGAATGCTTACCTCATCGGAAGCCGACGGGCTGGATCTCTCGTGGGGGAATGAGAAAAGCGTAATGGAGCTCATCGGCAAAATTTCCAGGAGGGAAGGCTTCGGTGACATCCTGGCAGACGGCGTCCGTAGTGCGGCCCAAAAGCTCGGGAGGGGGCAGGAGCTTGCCATGCACGTCAAGGGTCTTGAGATATTCCAGGCAGACCCCAGGGGCATAAAAGCGTATGCCCTTGGCCTTGCAGTGGCAAGCCGCGGCGGCGACCACCTGCGGTCCGAGCCGTGGTTCGAGTTCTCGGGGAACGCAAAAGAAGGCCTCCGCAGGTACGGAAACCCCGATTCCGCGTTCAGGCTGAAAACCGGGGGGAAAGGCCGTGTGGTGAAGGATTTCGAGGAGCGGTGCGCCCTCACCGATTGCCTCAACGCCTGCAAAAACACCATCGTCAACATGGAGATCCTTGATTTCGAATCATCTGCGGACCTGCTGCGTGACGCGACGGGTCTCGAGTTCGACGGCGAAGGACTGAGAACCGCCGCCGAAAGGATCGTGAACATGGAACGGGTCTACCTCCAGGAGCTTGGAATATCCCGGGCCGACGACACCCTGCCGGAGCGATTCCGCAAAGAGCCAATGCCCGGGGACAACCCCACCTCCGGATCGGTGGTCGAGCTGGACACAATGCTGGACGAATATTACGACGCCCGGGGATGGGACAAAACAACAGGCCTGCCTACTTTGAAAACGCTGGAGAGACTGGGGATACAAACAGCCCGGTAGGTTCATGAATCACAAAAATACCTTGCATCCGGAAGCCCTCTGGAAACAAATCAAAACCAGTGACAGGGACTTCCGGAAGAGTCACAAGGGCTGATTTTTCTCCACAGAGAGGTGCACGTTTTTCTGCAGGCAATTGGCATTATAATGGATCCATCATGCCTCCACGCTCTTTCTGAAGGGAGCCGGCCGTCCTGAACATCGCGCAGCAGGGGAAAGACCCAAAAAAACGATTTCTGAAGATCAGCATCATTCCGGCACTCATTATCTTCCTTCTCCTGGCCGCTGGAGCCCTGGGTGCAGATGGCCGGGAGAGCGCGAAGTACATTTTCCTCTTCATCGGCGACGGCATGGGAGAGGCCCAGGTCCGGACCGCGGAATTGTACCGCATCGGTTCCGGGGCAGGGGAACCGGCTCTGAGTACATTCCCTGTCCGAGGCAGTATTTCGACGCACTCGGCTGATGCCGCCGTGACGGATTCAGCAGCTGCGGGGACCGCCATGGCCTCAGGATACAAGACGAACAACGGCGTCCTCGGTATGGATCCATCGAGGACGAAAAATCTCACCAGCATTGCCGAGACGGCCCGGGACAGGGGGATGAAGGTCGGCATCGTAACATCCTCCTTCCTGAACGACGCCACTCCTGCAGCCTTCTATGCCCACCGTCCCTCCAGGATCGACTACTACGAGATCGGTGAACAGCTCATCGACAGCGGTTTTGACTATTTCGCGGGAGGAGGTCTCTCCCGGCGCAAAGGGCGCAAGGAAAATCTCAGGGATCTTTACGAAATCGCCCGGGAAAAGGGGTACCGGGTGCTTCGCACCTGCGGGGAGCTTGCCTCGTCCAGGCCGGGGGAAAAGATCATTGCCGTCTTTGCCGCTGGAGCTCTGCCCTACGAGATGGACCGCCCTGCGGAAAGCCCTTCCCTGGCGGAGCTCACGAAACGGGGCATTGAACTTCTTGACAACCCCAACGGCTTTTTCCTGATGGTTGAGGGGGGAAAGATGGACTGGGCCTGCCACCTGAACGACGCTGCCGCACTGGTCCACGACATTGCTGCCTTCGATGCCGCAATCAGGGAAGCCCTATCTTTCGCCCAAAGACGTCCGGAGGAGACCCTGATCGTCGTCCTTGCAGACCACGAGACAGGAGGCATGAGCATCGGGGAAGGAATAACGGCTGCGGAGCTTTTTCCAGTGCTCTCTGCCCAGAAGAAGTCCTCCGAGTCCTTCACCGGAAAGGTCGACCGCTTCAGCAAGGCCCCGCAGCTAACTTTTGAGAGGATGCTCCCGCTGATCACAGACTCCTTCGGGCTTCATTCCCTCCCGGAAAGCGAGCTGGACAAACTTCGCACAGCTTTCGCCCAAAGCATGCTGCCGAAGGAACAGCGGAAACGAGACAGGGAATACCTTCGCCGATACGGCCCTTACGAGCCTCTTTCAGTAACGGCGACCCGCATTCTGAACCGGAAAGCCGGCATCACCTGGTCATCCTTCGGCCACTCCGGGGCCGGTGTTCCCGTTTTCGCCCATGGGGCAAAATCGGCGATTTTCGCCGGGCAGTATGACAACACCGAAATCGCGGGGAAGATCCTGTCAGTCATTTCGGAAGCCTCTGAGCAGAAGAACGAGTGACTGGAAATAGAACATGAGGCAGGGATTTAAAAACCATGAATCACAATAGAAAAGGCAATAACGTCTTGTGTTGTACCCAAATCTGCAGAAGTATGATTCCGCTGTTAAAATCATACTTCTGCAGAAAAACAAAACGCGTTCAGGTCACTCTCTATTCCTAAATTATTCCTAAATTATTCCTAAATTCCTTCGTAGATATACTCTTTCAGGTTTTCATTCGAGAGGCTTCCTATTCCCAGAGACTTGAGCGTCCGGGCTGATGCATTGAGATCAATGCCTGAAAGGGAGCTCCCAAGATGCAGAATAGCCCTGCAGACATTTCCGGGAAGGTTAAACCTTTCCAGGAGCTCTATAAGAGGAATCAATCCGGCGCAGACATCCTCAGTGAGGTACCTGTGGTTGAATGTTTTTGGAAGAAGAGCCTGCGATAGGCCGCTGTTGCTTCTCATTATGTCAAGTATCTTCTTCCCTTTAGCTCCCTGGTACTCGTACCAGCGAAGAAAAATATGGGACCACGGTTCCAGGGATTCTACAAGGGGAGTCCCCTGAAGTTTCATTCGTTCCCTGTCCATGTCTTCGTATGCCCTGCCGGCAGCCTCTCCAAAAGCTCTCAGATATTTTCCCTTGTGGTAGAGCATCACTTCCGCCGCTTCTTCAACATAGCTGGGATTAAAAATCATTACCCCGGCATGAATGGGAACACTTGGATTCGAGATCCCAAGTTCAAAAATATTCTTCCAAAGATCCATCTCAGGATAGACTTCCCGAATGCATCCTATCATCTCGGAACCCTTTTTCCCGGGGAAAGAGGCCAGGCCAAGGCCATGCTTGTAGCAGCCTATGGATATCCTGTTCCCGTCATATTTTCTGCCTGCGTAAATGGAATTGTTCATCTCCGCAACCGCGATATCGCTTTTGTTCCCCAAACGCCTGAGAGTCTGGAGAAATTCTATACTTCCGTACATGTAGCCTGAAGCAAGAAACACTTTCTGACCGGATTTCAGCCATGGAGAACAAACTTCCGCAACCTTTTTCTCCCCATAGGACGGAACTGCGGAGATGACGATGTCAGATCCCTCAAGGGCAGCGGAAATATCCGTCCCCGCGTATTCAAGGTCCGCCCTTCCGCCTGGAAGATGATTCGCCTCGCTGGACTCCACTTCAATAAATTTTTTTTCTCCGATCTCTCTGATGCACTCCCTAAATTCCGGGAATTCAAAAAGCCGCACCCCATGCCCCAGAAGGGCCAGATGCCCAGCCGTGGCAAGACCGATATTGCCCGCACCTATAACTGCTGCTCTCATTTGAATTCCTCCTGTTCCTGCTTCAGTTCAGGGAACCTCTGAACAAGAACTGATCCAGCGTCCAACAGTTGAACCTTGACAGCCGAATCCGTTTCCTGTGTTCTTTTTACCCCATATTCAAGCTATATGGTCAGCTTTTTTGCATTTTTTATCGCTATTTCTGGTTTTTGAGGGTCTTTTGCCTATTTCTGGATACACTACGCCCCTGTCGACGCCAGCAGGTCCCTTCGAACCATGTACAGGTTCGACAGGGCAAAGAGCACAAATACGAAGTTGGTGTTCTTCGCCAGGCCCTTGTACCTGACCTTCGAAAAGCCGAAGATCCTTTTCGCGATGAGGAAGATGTGCTCTCCCCGGCTTCTGGTTTTCGAAAGCAGACGGTTCGTTTCTTTTTCTTCTTCGGTGAGCTTTTTGTTTTTCGTTCCTCTGGTCTGGGTCAGGTCCAGTGCTTGGGGCGCCTTTTTCGCAATCTCTTCCGTCTTGCCCATGTAGGCCGAGTCACCGAAGACGGCGTTTTCTTCACCGTGAAGGATGTCTTCCACCATCTTTGAGTCGTGGACATTGGCGGGGGTGGTGACGAGGCTGTGGACAGTTCTGCTTTCCCTGTCCACTCCGACATGGATCTTCATGCCGAAGTAGTACTGGTTTCCCTTCTTCGTGGAGTGCATGTCGGGATCCCGCTTCTTGTCCTGGTTCTTCGTGGAGGAAGGGGCGTTGATGATGGTGGCGTCCATGATGGTCCCTTCGGAGAGTCTCAGTCCTTTCTCCTCGAGGTGGGCGTTGACTTCCTGAAAGATTCGCTCTCCGAGGCCGTGGGCCTCGAGAAGATGGCGGAATTTGCAGATGGTGGTCTCGTCGGGGACAGGTTCGTTTCCGAGGTCGATCCCGACGAAGCGTCTCATGGATTCCATGTCGTAAAGGGCTTCTTCCGCAGCCGGATCACTGAGGTTGAACCAGCTCTGCAGGAAATGGATTCGGAGCATCCGCTCCAGCCCGACGGGAGGACGGCCTTTGCCTGCCTTGGGGTAGAAGGGGTCGATGAGCGCATAGAGTTCCTTCCAGGGAACGACCCGCTCCATTTCAGCGAGGAACTTTTCCCGCTTTGTGGGCTTCTTGTATTTTTCGAAGGTGGAGGCGTTCGCAAGCGTTTTCTGGCGGTTCATCGGTCCTCATCTCCCCGTATGGTCTGGAGCAAGAAACAGTTCCCATAGTGCTATTTTACAGGGTCGAAGGGCAATTTGCCCGAGACTTTTTCAGAGGTTCCTCAGCTTACGGCAGAACCTGGAAAAAACACCGTCTAGTTTCATTCGCCGAAAAACTGTTTGTTGAAACCGTTCCTGAACACTGTCCACCTTTTTTTCTCAAGCCGGACTATAGAAATGCCGAGGGCATGAGCAGTTTCGGAAGAAAGAGGAAAAGATCCGGGAATATGATGCCCAGGATGATCACCCCAAGAGCAAGAATTAAGAGAGGCATGGTGGCGAGAAATGCCTTCGGCATGCTCACCTGTCCGAGCTGGCAGGCGATAAGAAGACATATTCCATATGGAGGTGTGATCTGGCCGAGAGCAAGGGTCAGGTTGACGATGATTCCAAGGTGGAGCGGGTGGATGCCTGCTGCATTTCCCATCGCCTGGATAATCGGAAGGAAAATGATAATGCTCGCCACAGGGCTCAGGAACGTACCGATGATCAGCAGAAAAACGACGAGCATGGCGTAGATTCCGTAGTAGGAAGAAGTTATGCTCATCATGTAGTCAGCGATCATGGCAGGAGCGTCCAGGTAGGCTATGAGCCAGCCCATGACGCAGGCGCAGGCTACGGCGAACATGGGAAGGGAATAGGCAATGACCCCTTCGCTGAAAATTGCTGGAATATCCCGCAAGCGGGTGCTCTTGTAGATTATCAGGACAAGGAACAGCCCCAGAATAAGTGCCACCGACGCAGCCTCTGTCGCGGTGTATATTCCAAGGGTAATCCCGCCCAGGATGATGATCGGGACGGTCAAAGGAGGAATCGCCTTCAGAGTGACAATAATCTTTTGACTGAAGGGCACCCTCGGGAGGGACGGGAACCCGCGCCTTCTGGCCAGCCAGTAGGTATAGGCCATCTGTGTCAGACCGATCATTATTCCCGGCACAATTCCCGACAGGAATAACGCTCCGACGGAGACCTGCCCCATGGCGCCGTAGAGAATCATCATGACGCTTGGAGGTATGATGACACCGAGCACCGATGAAGCAGCGGTAATGGCAACGGTGAATTCCTTGTTGAAGCCGCTCTTTATCATTGCCGGAATAAGCATTCCGCCCACTCCGGCAGTATCAGCGGCAGCGGATCCAGAAAGCCCTGCGAAAAGCATGCTGACCATTACGTTTACATGTCCCAGTCCACCCCTGATGTGCCCAACCCAGGCATTGGAGACGTGAAGCAGCCGTTCAGTAATGCCGCCGTCATTCATCACCCTTCCGAGAATCAGGAAGAAAGGTACGGCCAACAAGGGGAAAGAGTTTATTCCTGTGAACATCTGGTTGATGAGACTCATGAACGGAAGCTCTATCTGTAAAATGACAGCAAGAGAAGAGAGCGCAAGGGCAAACGCCACCGGCACCCGGATTGCGATAAAAAAGAAGAAAGTTCCCATAAGAAGCAGCAACGGGTCCATCTATGCGTCCTCCTTTCGAAGAGCGTTCCGGAATTTGTTGAAATCCCCCACGATATTCTCAACAGAAAAAAGCAGCATACAGACACCGGCCACAGGCATGGAGATGAACAGCCACGACTGCGTGACCAGGATAGAACTAAAACGCCGCATCAGCCCCATGTGCGCGAAAATGCTTCCACCATAGATGAGCACCAGCACAACAGCAAGCACCAGAAGTGAAGCAATAAGATCCAGAAAGCTGTTTGTCCTCTCGAAAGATGAGGGAAAAAGATCGACTATGTAGTGCATTCTTTTCCGAAGAGCTACAGCAGCACCAAGAAAAACTGACCAGACGAAAAGGATAAGGGCAACTTCATCCGTCCAGGGGACGGAGATGAGAATATAGTTCCTGGCAAGAACCTGAAATATGACGACACCTGTGAATAGAAGCACCAGGATAAGGCAGCACTTCGTCAGCAATAAACTCAGGAAGTCATTGAGTTTTCTCAACCTCTCCATAGCATCAAATCCTCCTTAAGAAAAGCGTCGGAAGGAAAAGCCTTCCGACGCTGCAGCCCTTACCCAATATGGTTAATTATTTCTTTGAAACTGCGCCCCTTGTCTCCCTGAGAAGTTTCAGCAAATCCTCATTATTATCTGCAGCCATAAGCTCATCGTGAAGAGGCTGGAAGATCTCCATAAAAGCCTCCACATCAACTTCTGAAATGTTGACTCCGTACTTCTCATGCAGGTCTTTCATTATTTTCTTGTCAAACTCTTCGCCCTTGTCGGTAAAGATCCGGGCCACCTCGTCAGAGACGTCCTCTATGATCTTCATGTACTCGGGAGGCAGCTTCTTTGCAGTGGCATCGCTCATGAGGAAGTGGCTCACCATGATAATATGCTGTGTGTTGCTCATGTGTTTCGCCACTTCGTAAAACTTGCTGCCGAAATAGCCGCTGAGTGTACTTTCGAAAGCATTGACGACTCCAGTCTGCAGCGCCGAGTAAATTTCACCCCATGGCATCGCGACCACAAGCGCCCCTGCAGTACTCCAGATTTTCGCGTCCTTTGGGCTGTTGGGAACACGCATCTTCATCCCTTTGAGTCCTTCAGGTCCGGTGACATCCTTAAGGTTGTTCGAGAAGACACGAGTACCGCCGCCTCCGAGAGCAAGCAGGGTCACTCCGAGGTTCTTAGACGCATAAATATCCTTAAACTTCTTCACTACTGGCCCCTGGGGATCCATCACAGCCCTGAACTGATCAATTCCGGAGTAGAAGTAAGGGAGATTAAGCGCTCCAAGCTCAGGGATAAAGTTTATCAGCGTAGTTGCACCGCCCATTACAAAATCGATTGTCCCCATCCGCATTTCTTCAAATGTTGACTGGTCCGAGCCGAGTTGGGATCCGCCGAAAATTTTCACCTTCACAGCACCGTTTGTGCGCTCTTCAAGTTCTTTCTGAAGATAATTCGCAGCTTCGTGCCAGGGGTGGGGGGGACTCACTACAGTAGCCAAACGAAGGGTATAAGTCTTTTCCGCAGCGTACCCCATTCCGGCAAAGAACACGAACAGAACCACCATCGAAGCAAGGATTCCTTTTTTCACAACAGACACCTCCTCAGTGTGATTCACTTCTCTTCCATGTTCAAATCGTTCCAATTCCCAACTACGAACTACACGTTCAGGCACATCACCTCCAAAGCTCTTTTCCGGTCACTTTCTCTCGTCGATTATATCGAGAAGCGTCTGTTCTATAGCCCCCATGCTCGAGGCAACGCGCGCGGCGTTTTCTATGGTCTCCTCGATCGTTTTCCCGACAACGCCCTGAACATCAAGTCTGACTCCCCTGTCTGCAAGCAGGGCTGCCTGGTACGCCTCCTGCGATCCTGTTCCCACCTTGAACGAACAGGTTTCCTTTGCTCCGTCGCAAAGCATCCCTATCAGGTTTGACACCACTATTTCCACTGCCGATTTTGCCTTGTCGAAATCGCCGCTCATCAGCCATGCTATTCCGGCCGCGGCACCCGCCCCGGCTGCAAAGGCACAGCCGCACGTGGAACTGAGCCTCCCCGTCCTGCTCTTGACGTACGCTGTCGCAAGATGGCTTACCAGAAGACCTTTCGCGGTCTTCTCCTCGCCCATCCCCTGCTCTTCGGCAAAAAGTGCAACCGGTAAAATAGCCGTTATACCGTGATTTCCGCTCCCCGCACTACTCATAACAGGCATGGGGATGCCGCTCATTCGGGCATCGGATGCGGCACTGCTCCATGCCCTGATCCTTGACCCGAGCTCCGCTTTTTCAAAATCCGGAGACATATCCCGAACCATACGTCCGGCGCCAATGCCGACCCCCGCTTCAAAACCCTTCTTTGCGATTGCCCGGTTCATCTTTACACCGTCAAGAAGAAAGGCCAGGTCATCTTTGTCTGTATCTTCAAGATACCCCATTACTTCCTCCCACGTCATACACGCGATGGCTTCGGCCGCGGAAATGCTGCCGGAAGCCCCCGTCAGGACGGAGGAAAATTCAGATATTATTGTATCATCACACCTCACTTCGGTGATATTCGAGTGATTTTTCTCTATGGTGCAGCTTGCGGAATGCGTGTCGTTCATAACCCGGGCGTGCACAAATACGCCTGCAATTTTTCTGTCAACTGAGATCTGCACTGCCCCGGCCTGCAGAAGCTTCATCGCTGCTTCCGCTTCTTCCGGTCCGCAGTCTTTCAGCACCTCGAGACCGTATTCAGACTTCCCCGAAACAAGTGCAAGAGCTGCCGCGACCTCGTTCCCCTTAAGGCCTCCCGTGCCGGGAATCCCGACAGTGGCGCCGTTCTTGAAAATATTGGAGCTCAGCACTACCTCCACCCGCTCAGGCCTGCCCTCAAGTACCTCGCGTGCTCTCGCCACTGCAAGCGCTACCGCAACCGGCTCGGTGCATCCCAGCGCGGGCTTTACTTCTTCCTTGAGAAACTGTTTCAGCGATACCTTTCTACACCCCAATGTATTCCATCTCCTTCTCTTTCCCGACATTGGTGCTCAGACATTCACAACGGTTAGAGGCCGGACGGATAATGCGCCGTTCCTTTCAGCACATTCGAATGGCAGCATCAAACGCGACGTTCACAATCGTCCCCTGCCGCAGCCGCTTCTACGTCCCGTATTTCCGGGGAAACAAGGTGTTTTTTCCCAAGCCTTCGGGAGAGAAGATCGTAGAGAGTGGACATATCACGTTCCCTCAGGCACTTCAAAAGCATCCGGTGCGTCTCCACGCTGCCCTTCATCTGCCACTCCTTGTAAAGCCAGCGGTGAAAAGAACACTGGATCTGGTACGAGAGGTTCCGGAGCATCTTTTTCGTCCAGAAGCAGTCCCGTGCAAGTGTATGAAGGCAGAGGTGGAACTCCATCTCCTTTTCGGCAAAGGCATAGGCCTTTTTCTCACCGATCTCCGTATTTTCTACAATATCCTCAAGCTCTTCATTCAGCCGCTCGACCTGTAGGAGCTCCTCTTCATCAGCCCCTCCCCGGGTGATAATGGATTCCAGAAGACTGTGCTCGAGCAGTGTGCGGAGCTTGTTGATCTCAAAGAATTCCTCCTCGCGGAAGTCGGCGACGAACCAACCTTTATACTTGACAGAAACAATAAGCCCCTGCTCCTCAAGCTCCTTCAGAGCTTCTCTGATAGGTGCCCTGCTCACCCCCAGAGTCCGTGAGAGTTCTCTTTCGTTTATCTGATCGCCGCAGCCGAGGCTGTTTTTTTCGAAGATGAGCCCGCGGACATGGGATATGACAAGCTCCTTCAGATCGCCCCTGACGGCTGTTACATAATCATTTTCTTTAGACATTTCTGTCCCTCCATTTTGATCCGCCGGCCGATCGAAAATTTTCAGGCAACATTCAAAAAATGGCAATGAGGCAAAGATTTCCAGTCTTATACTCACTTAAATGGACCACCATCAGACGATGAAGCAGGAGCTCTTTTTTCATTCCGCTGCAGATTTCGCTGGAAGCTCTTCTTCCATACATTTCACAAAAGCTTTGTAAACCACTGTGTAATCCTGGTTTTCGCACTCTTCCCCGAGCATCAGGAAAATCTGCCGGGCGAGGGTGACAAGCGGTAAAGGAATTTCCCCGGCCTGAGAAAGGGCAATGTTCAAGTCCTTCTTCATCAACGCGAGAGTGAAGCCGGGAGAAAAATCTTCAGCAGCCATCTTGTGGAATTTTGCAGTAAGGGCGGCAGAAGCACCGGTACTCGCCGAGATGACTTCGAACATCTTCTCAGGCTCGATTCCGAGATGCCGGGCGTAACGAAGACCTTCCGCAACGATAAGCGTGTTGGCCGACACCATTATCTGGTTGATCGACTTCACAGCCTTTCCATCCCCTACTCCACCCACGAGAAATATTTTTTTCGCCATCTGTTCGAGAACGGGTCGGATCTCTTCGAGAAGGACAGCGTTTCCCCCTCCGATGATCGTCAGCGTTCCTTCGGCAGCTCCTTTGACACCACCGCTCACCGGGGCGTCAAAGAAACGGACTCCCTTCTCTGCATACCGGTCGGCGACCTTGCGGACACAACCTGGCGTTGCGGTGGACATTTCAAGTATTACGGCTCCTGGACCGACCGCCTCAAAGACAGCCGGGTCCAGCAGCACCTGCTCAATCTCTTTGTCAGCAGGCAGGATGGTGATCACCAGATCCGCTCCACGGACAGCCTCCCGGGGCAATTCGTACACAACCGCTCCCAGGGCGCGGAGTTCATCGGCCGGAGCCGGGTTTCTGTGTACCATCGTCCTCAGGGAGTATCCTGCAGCAATTAAACGTTTCGCCATAGGCAGGCCCATCCTGCCGAGGCCGAAAAAGGCGATGTTCTTCATATAACCATCCTCCTTTTGAACAAGTCTCCGAAAGCTTCTCCAGCAGATTATAAATGGGCTGTTTCGAGAACTGTTTTGTGTACCAGTTGCAGACGTTCCTCCGGCGTCGAGGGATCGATGACGCATCCCGGGCCGAGGATCACACCCCTGCCCCCGTTGCGGGCAGCAGTTTCCCGTACCTCTGCCACAACTTCCTCGTTCGTCTTGCCGAGCCAGTTTTTGCCCCAGCTCAGCCCCCCGATGAACGCCTTGTCACTGTACGTACGGACTTCCTCCATAGAAGGCCCGTCATCCCTGTCATGCCAGCTGAGAGCGTGAACCGGGTAATCCTGCACTTCGCGGATCATCGCATTAGCCCCGTGGACATGCATCACGTTGAACCACGTGGAACCCTTCACGCTGTCCAGCACTTCAAAATCATACTTCCTGACGAAGGCATCGTGGGAAGCGGCATCAATGGCATCCCGGGTAGACATCTGGGTGGCGAAGAAAAGGCCGTCGGCCCCCAGAGAAACTGCGGCTTTCGCAAAATCCGCCGTTGTGGCTGTTATGATCTCAAGGGCGCGTCGGACGCGGCAGGGATCTTCAGCGATATGCTTCATCAGAACGGCAGGGCTGCAAAGCTTGGCAGCAGTGGTCATGGGGCTGAAAACAGTCTGGAGAAAAGGGATCCGTTCATTCATCATCCCGAAAAGAAGACGCTGGGCTTCGAGAACAACTGCGTACTCTCCGGACGTTCCGGAGACAAACCGGATCTTGTCCCAGTCCTCAATATTTTCAATGAAGGGCTTGTGCGCCACAGGCGCGTCCACAAATCCCGGAAAAAGATCGAGATCGATGCCGTAGTCGATAGTGGAGTACATGCCATAAGGCATAAACTTGATGAAATCGAGGTCATATTTTTTCTGATTTGCGAGGCTCAGCTCTGCCAGCCTCCGCGGATGCCGGTCCCTGTTCGGAAAATGCATCCACATGCTGTAGGGAATTCTGTCTGTCTCCTGAAGCGCGAGTGCGTTTTCAACACGCTGCCTGTGGGTCATTGCCATGAATAAAACCTCCTCAAGATAATAAGTTTCTTTTTTCAAAGGGAAAATTCCCTTCCGGGGGAAATCAATTTTTATGACGAAAATACGGAGGGCAAAAGATCCTCTCTCTCCATTAGTGGTAGTTCGATCCCCACCTTTTGCCTTGAGGCCTCCCGGAATATAAGGTCTCCCAGCGCAAGGTCACAGATTGCCATCCCAAGGTTGAGTGAAAGTATCCGTTCCTCGTCGTACAGGCGGGACGGAATTTTACCGGCAAGCAGGGAGCTCAACTCCCCGGCAACAACAGGTTTCCCGTTAAAAGCCTCCGGCTCCGTTCCGTACCTGTTCCAGAACTGCTCGGTATCATCGGTGAAAATCCTGTCAATTCCTGAAATGACATCAGGGTGCCATGCCCTGGCAAGATCGAGCCCTATGCAGAGCGCTCCCTTTTGAATCCAGCCCAGATGGATCAGCGGCTGCATAATGCCGGCTGAGATGATAATCTCAGCGTCCCCAACAGCCTCTTCAGGATCTGCGGAGACGATCTTCGGGCCGAGTCTTGGTTTCATCTCTTCAATGAAACGCTGCAACCCCTCCTGAGACCTGTTGTAAACATATATTTTATGAATGGACGGGAAACGATTGGCAAACATGAAGGCATGGAAACGGGACTGAAGCCCCGTTCCAAGAATAGTTAAAGTTGATGGATCTTTGGAAGAACAAAGTTCCGCCGTTATCAGAGAAACTGCGGTCGTCCGTGCGACCGTTATCCAGCGGCAATCCATGACACATAAAGGAACACCTGTCTCCGGATTGTTTATAACCTGAAGTCCTGTGAACTGAGGCAAACCATGCAGAGAAGGATTGTCAGACACCCGTGCAAGCCACTTAAGGCCGCAGATGTCAAGATCTTCAACATAGGCGGGCATTGCGTGAAAAAAACTATACCTCCCCTTGCGCGGAAATACAGCCGGTTTTGGAGGCATCTGGACCTTTCCGTCTCCATGAGATTTCAGGACACGTCTCACAGAGGATATTATCTGCTCCTGAGATAACCTTAGGGAAAGGATATCCTCCTGTGAAAGATATTTAAAGGTGATTTTTTTCATCTCATCAACCCTTTGGGATACGGTCAATAAATGGTCGACCGGTCGACCATTTATACTTTATCATTAAGAATAAGGTAAGTCAACTTCGAATATTCTTCCTGTTGGCTACATGTTCACATCCAGAACAAACTGGACAAAAAGCGCCGCTCCATATGGAAGCGCCTCCTCCGGAAAAACAAAGCTGCCGTTATGGAAAATTTGAGCTGGTTTCCCCGGTTCAGCTATTCCCAGGCGGGCGAAAACGCCCTCCGGGACTCTCTCCAGGTACCTCGAAAAATCCTCCGATCCCATTGCGGGGAAATCGATCGTCTTCACCTGCTCCTCCCCGACAAGCTTCCGGGCGCTCCCGCGCGCAAGGGCCGTCATTGCCGGGGAATTGATGAGGGGAGGCACGCCATACTGGTAATCCAGTTCAGCTTCACATTTGTACGAAGAGGCAACTCCCCGAACAACGTCAAGAATACGCCTTTCTATTGAACTTCTCGTCTCCATGTTCTGGCACCTGACAGAACCGGCAAATTCCACTGTTTCAGGGATGATGTTCTTCGCCGTTCCTCCGTGAATCTCGCAGACGGAAATCACGACATTGTCTATGGCGTCTATCTGCCTGGTGATGATGCTCTGGATAGCCATCACTGAATTTGAGGCGGCCAGGACAGGATCACAGCCTGAACGGTGCGGATAAGCCCCGTGCCCACTCTTTCCCCTTATCTTCACCGTGAAAAAGTCCGATGATGCCATGGAAGGACCTTTCCTGAAGGCAATCTCCCCCACCAGGTAGGACGAGTGTCCATGAAGGCCGAAGACATGATCGACCTTCGGGTTCTCCAAAGCTCCCTGTTCAATCATGTAGAGCGAACCGCCGAGGGTCTCCTCGGCAGGCTGGAAGAGAAGTTTAACGTCCCCCGAAAATCGCTCCTTCATAGAAACAAGCATTTTTGCCGCGCCCAGAAGCATAGCCGTATGGCAGTCGTGACCGCATGCGTGCATGATGCCCGGAACTTTTGAACGATCCGGAACATCCGCCGTCTCCTGTATCGGAAGCGCATCCATATCCGCGCGAAGGGCAGTAACAAGGCCCTTTCCGGCCTTTTCTCCCCGAATTATTCCGATAACTCCCACCTTCTCCGCAATGGGAATGATCTCCACTCCCATGTCCCGCAGCTCCGATTCTACGAGCGACGTCGTGGCGAATTCCTGCATGCCGAGTTCGGGATGTTCGTGAATCCGTCGTTTTATTCTGGACATATAATCCTTCAGGTCAGTCGATTGTTGAAGAACTTTAGAGACCACACAATTTCCTCCTTGCTATATTTAGATTGCGCATAAAGAACACTGCCCGAAACATTCAAAATCATTAGAAAAGCCGTCCCCGGGATGAATAACCCCGGGGACGGCTCTTAATTTCCAGAAGACTCTACTTCTGAAGGGAAAGATTACCGAGATAGTTCAGCCGGCCGTCGCACAGATCCTCCAGGCCAACAAGATCCTTTCGGGCACCGTAGAGTTCGTTGGGAACCGAAAGAGGAACCATCGGACGGAGTGTTTCAAGACGGTCCCAGATCCCCTGGAAAAGAAGCGTCCGTGCTTCGGGATCCACAGTGCTGTTGACCGTGTCGATTCCCTTGTCAACTTCAGGGTCGCTGAATACTGTCCAATTGGTCGCACCAATACTGCCTGAATGGAAAAGGGAGAGCCAGAAATGACCGGCATCCCTGTTTGTCTGCATTCCCCAGGTGCTTATAATGAGATCCTGTTCATTGGTTTTTACCTTGCCGTCAAAAACACCGGACTCAAAAACCTGGATATCCACTTTGATTCCAACGTTGGCAAGCATGGACTGAATGACAGTCGCTCCGTTGACCCGATCCTGGAAGTTGCTGATCCAAAGGCTCAGGCTTATTCCATTGGGGTATCCTGCCTCCGTCAGGAGGGCCTTTGCCTTTTCGGGATCAAATTTATGCTCCTTCACGTTCTTCGGAGAAAATGTACTCGCGGGAACCAGCGGTCCGGCTGGCTGGGCGGAATTCCCCTGGTAAACCACGGCATCGTACGCTACCTTGTTTATCGCATAATCAATAGCTTGACGCACGCGGGGATCGTCGAGAGGCTTTTTCTGGGTATTCATACCAAGATAGATAAGGCCCAGGCCGGGAGCCTTGACAACTTTCACCTTTGTGGATTCGTTCAAACGCTCGAAATCGCTGGGCGGAACCGCATAGATCATGTCTACCTTCTCTGTTTCCAGTGCGATGACACGGCTGCTGTCGTCAGGAAGAACAAAGAAATTGAAATTTTTGAAGTTCGGAGGAGTTCCATGATAATCCTCGAATGCAGTCAGTTCTATACGTTCTCCCTTGGTCCAGCTGTTGAACTTGAAAGGACCGGTTCCCACGGGGTTCCTGAAATACTCATCACCAGCCTCCTCCACAGCCTTCTTGTTATAGATGCTGGCGTAGGGATGCTTCATGGAATCCAGCCATCCACCTACAGGACCGCGTGTTTTCACGATCACCGTGTACTTGTCAATAATCTGGAAACCCTCTGTATCGATGTATTTACCCCTTGACCCTGCATGAACCGATGCAGGAGATGCTGCCCGCTTAAGAGAGAATACAACATCCTCTGCGGTGAATTCCTCTCCGTTATGGAATTTCACGCCCTTTTTCAGATAAAACTTGTACGTCTGGGGATCAAGTATTTCCCAACTCTCTGCCAAGACAGGGACAAGCTCTTTCGTCTTCCCGTCCACCGTAACCAGAGGTTCGTTGATATGCTTGGAAACTGCAAAAGAAATAGTATCAACTGCCTGCTGGGGGTCAAGCGTTTTGGCATCTCCTGGAAGCCCCAGTGTGAAGGTTTCCATTCCTGCCGCAAAAGCACCGGTCCCAACTGTCACGAGAAGAGCCACACCAAAAATTAACCGCAAAATTTCCTTTCTGTTCACGTTCTTTCACCTCTTTATATAAGATATACTTCCTGAAACAACAAAACATTTTTTGTATGATAAAATGCAGACTTACGAATTCTGCTGCGTTTGCTTACTCCTCGCCCAGGGCGTCGAGGGCTGCTGCTGCCATAATCTCCATACCGATCGGCACCGCCTGGTCATCCACGTAGAAATTAATGGAGTGAGTAGGGCAGTGCGCTCCGCCTTTCGACCTTACACCAAGTCGGAAGAGCACCCCTGGAGTCTTTTCAAGGAAGTAGGCGTAGTCATCGCCTCCCATGGCAGGCGATGGCAGGTCAAGAACGCGTTCCACCGAATTTATGTCAGCACTGACCCTTCGGATGCGATCCACCCATTTCCTGTCAACGCAGGTCGGGATCATCTCGGGAATTATCTCGACACTAATCTTCGCACGGAGCCCCTGCCCCACACTCTCCGCTATCTCCCGTACTCTCCTGTGAAAAAGCTCCTGAGTAGTCTTCCGAAGGTAGCGTATGCTCCCTTCAAGGTGGACCGGACCTCCGATATAGGAGTTCGAAATACCTCCTTCTATCCTTCCGAATGTTACGATAGCACAGTCGGTAGGCGCAAGTTCCCTTGATCCCAGGCTCTGGAGAGCAGTCACTATGCTCGATGCGGCAAGAATAGTGTCAACTCCGTAATGAGGATATCCGCCATGAGCCTGTTTCCCCTCGACCGTGATCTTCAACAGGTCAACCCCGGCAGTCATGAAATCGTCACGTACACCAATTTCCCCGACGTAGATATCAGGAAGAGCATGAAGAGCCATGACTCCGTCCACATGCGGATTCTCAAGTACACCAGCTTCCATGAATTCCCTGCCTCCTCCGAGTTCTTCCTCCGCGTGCTGGAAGAAAAACTTGACGCATCCCGAAAAAGTGTGACGGAACTCTGAAAGAAGCCATGCCGTCCCCAAAAGGATAGCAGTATGAGAATCATGTCCGCAGCCGTGAAAAATTCCTTCCTTTGTAGAAGCATAGGGAACTCCGGACTGTTCCTGGATAGGGAGTGCATCAATATCAGCCCGGATACCGACGCACCTGCCCGGACCTTTTCCAGTACCATACAACTCGGCGCATATGCCGGTGCCGCTCCTGCCGATTCTGCGTATCCTGTCTATATTGAACGAGCGCAGCTTTTCCTCTATCAAAGCAGACGTTTCAAATTCCTGGAAGCTTAGTTCCGGATTCCGGTGAATCCGATGCCTCCATTCGACAACTTCCGGAGCTATCTCCTGGACCTTTTTCGCGAGAACTTCTTTCATCTTTTCCCCTCCCCATGTTCCATGTTTTTCTCTTTAACCATTGCCCGGCATACTTCGAGAGCTCGGGAAAAAATCTCCATGTCGGGGCAGTAAATCCGCATCAGGATGTTTTCGTTTCCTTTCAGGAGCAGGGTCAGCATATCTTCCTCCGGTCTGACTGAGCCGATCTTCTCCCACGAAAGCGTTTTTACGGCGCTTCTTCCCGGCGAGGGCATTTCTTCTACAGGGAACGGGCGACGCTGAAAAGATTCCGCCAGGGAACCGCCTCTCCTGGTCATACTCTCGCAATAGATTCCCTCGGGATCCAAACGATAAAGAACTGCATACCGGTTTCTGAAGAAGGCCACCCCGAAAAGCACAAAGGCGCAGAGTATGAAAAAAGCCAGCCGACAGGCGAATGAAAATGCAACCCATACCTGTTCTCCTCCTGGAATTCCTTCAAAAACGAACATCACTAGGAGCAGGAGGGAAAAAATTCCTGCAGATGCAATAAGCATCGCCCTGAAAAAATCTCTCAGAATAAACCTGTTGGTGACCACGGGAACGCCAACGAACCACCGCATCCCCTTCACGCAGGACATTGAATCAGTACCCGGAAAGGGCTCGATCATTTCCCCCCCTGCAGGGAACCGGCGAAATGGCACGAAACAAAGTGTCCCGGCTCGATCTCCGAAAGGACAGGGTTCTCCGCGCTGCAGCGCTCCTGTCTGTAGATGCAGCGGGGTGCAAATCTGCAACCCGGAGGAGGAGCGATCGGGCTTGGGACGTCTCCCTCAAGAATGATCCGCTCTTTTTTGGCGTCAGGATCGACCACAGGGACTGCCGACAGGAGAGCCTGGGTATACGGGTGAAGCGGTTTGCGGAAGAGTGTCGTGTTGGCCGTCTTTTCCACCACCTGACCGAGGTACATGACCGCCACCTCGTCCGAGACATAGCGGACGACACTGAGGTTATGGGAAATAAACAGGTACGTATATCCCCTCTCTTTCCGCAGGTCACCAAGGAGGTTTAAAATCTGTGCCTGGATACAAACATCCAGTGCGGAGACAGGCTCATCGAGCACAATAAACTCAGGGTCCAGGGCAAGTGCCCTCGCGACCCCAATGCGTTGGCGGCGTCCCCCGTCAAGTTCATGAGGAAAAGATGTGATCAGTCGCTCCGCCAGTCCCACGGTCTCCATCAGTTCCTTAACTTTTCCGTCAACTTCTTTCCTGGAACTGCATACCGAGTTGATCAGAAGGGGTTCCGCGATGAGCTGGTGCACCGACATACGCGGATTCAGGGACGAAAAGGGATCCTGGAAGACAATCTGGGCCCTTGTGCGGAAGTGGGATCGCTGCGTGTCATTAAATTTCAGCATATCCTCGCCCTTGAAGAAAACCTCCCCCGCGGTCGCCTCGATGAGACCGATGACCACTCTGCCAAGGGTGGATTTGCCGCAGCCTGATTCGCCGACCAGACCGAGGGTCTTTCCCTTGGGGATCGTCAAGGATACGTCATCGACTGCGTGCAGAACTCCTTTCGGCACGTTGAAGTATTTTTTTAGGCCCCTGATATCAAGAAGCATTTCCGCTCCGGGAGCAATTCCGTTCATTCCGTCCGTCCTCCGTTCTGCAGTGGGAAGTAGCAGTCGACAAAGTGACCCGGTTCCCACTCCTTCATGCCGCATGCCTTTTCCATGCATATGTCACGGGCATATGGGCAGCGGGGGGAGAAGGAGCAGCCTTTCGGCAGGTCCGTCGGGTCGGGCATAAGCCCCTGGATAACGGCAAGCTTGACACCAAGTTCGCTTTCAAGCTTGGGAACAGCATTGAAAAGGCCCCTGGTGTACGGGTGCATCGGTTTCCTGTACAGGCTGCGGATGTTCGAGTACTCCACGATACGCCCAGCGTACATGATTGCCACATCATCGCAAACCTCCGCGACAACGCCCAAGTCGTGAGTAATCAACAAAAGGGAGGTGTTTACTATTTTCTGCAAATTCCTTATAAGATCGAGAACCTGTGCCTGTATCGTGACATCAAGCGCTGTCGTAGGTTCATCGGCAATCAGCAGGCTCGGGCGGCATGCGAGGGCAATAGCGATGCCGACCCTCTGCCTCATTCCGCCGGAAAACTGGTGGGGGTACTCCTTTGCCCGCTCCGGACGGATTCCGACCAGTTTCAGCATTTCAAGAGCCCGTTCTCGGACCCGTTCCCCGGACATATCAGAGTGGAGCGATATCATCTCCATGATCTGCTCTTCAACGGTCATGATCGGGTTGAGCGAGGTCATAGGATCCTGAAATATCATAGCAATCCTGTTTCCTCGAACTCTCCGCTTTTCGGACTCGGTCATTCCCATAATGTCCCGGCCTTCAAAAAAAATCTTTCCCCCTGTTATCTGCCCTGGAGGCGATTGGATAAGCTGAAGAACAGCAAGCGCCGTTGTTGTTTTGCCGGCGCCGGTTTCACCCACCAGCCCTAGGGATTTGCCTTTTTGAAGCGAAAGATTCAGTCCGTTCACGGCATGCACTATTCCTGAATCCGTATTGAAACGGATTTCAAGGCCCTGAATATCAAGGAGAGGAGTATGAGTATCAGGCATATTAATTCACCCTACCGTTTCTGCTTGGGGTCAAGAGCGTCTCGCAAACCATCGCCGATACAGTTCAGTGACACAATCGTAATCATAATGGCAAGTCCCGGGAAAATGCTGAGATAGGCGCTGTTCCTGAGATATGGCCTTGCAGCTGAGAGCATTCCTCCCCATTCCGGGAAAGGAGGCTGAATACCCAGACCAAGAAAGCTCAAGGTAGCTGCGAAAAGTATTGCATTAGCAACACTGAGAGTTGACTGCACTATAAGAGGAGCCATACAGTTCGGAAGAATATACAGAAGAATGATACGCAGATGGCTGGCCCCCATCGCACGAGCAGCCTCGATAAATTCCATATTTTTGACGGATAGGACCGATGCCCTCATCAATCTGGCAAAACGTGGAATGGAGGTGATTCCCACCGCCACCATCAGGTTAAAAAGCCCGGGACCAAGAGCCGACGAAATTACGATTGCAAGCAGAATCGTCGGTATGGCGAGCTGGACATCCATGATGCGCATCAAAAAATTATCTATCTTGCCACCAAAATACCCGGCCACCGCTCCAATAGCTCCTCCGGCAATAAGGGAAATCGAAACTGCGATCAGCCCCACCTGGAGAGAAATTCTGGAACCGAAAATAAGGCGACTCAGCACATCCCGTCCGAACTCGTCAGTTCCAAGCAGATGCTCTGCGGAAGGTGGTTTTCTTATCATCATATAGTCCTGATCGGAGTAACCGAACGGAGCCAGCTGCTCTGCGAAAACTGCCGTGAGAATAAGCACAAGAAGAACGGCAAACCCGATGATCGCAAGATAATTCCGTCGCAGCCTGATGAGCGTGTACTTCAGCATGGAATTTCCTTTCATGATCGGCATCAGGACTCCCCCTATCTCACGTGGATTCGAGGATCGATAAAAGCGTACAAAATATCGACCGAAAGATTAATTAGACAGAAGGCGACCGAAATGAAAAGTGTCCCTCCCTGAATGATTGGATAATCCCTCATATTGATAGCCTCCAGCATGAGCCTGCCGACTCCTGAGATAGAAAAGATCGCTTCGGTGATTAGAGAGCCTCCAAGAAGCATTCCAAACTGCATGCTGATAATTGTAAGGATTGGAATCATTGCGTTGGGGAGCGCGTGGCGCATGATAACAACGCTCTCCTTTTGTCCTTTCGCGCGGGCAGTCCGAATATAGTCGGAGCGAATGACCTCAAGCATACTGGAACGTGTTATACGGGCAATAATAGCTATTGCCGACCCGGAAAGAGTGACAATGGGGAGTACCATCTCGCTTACAGAACTGAACCCCATGGAAGGAAGCCATTGCAGATGCACTGAAAACGCAAGAATAAGGAGGATACCTGTCCAGAAAGTGGGCATGGAGACACCCAGAAGAGTTACCAGTGTCGTTATGCTGTCCAATAATGAATACTGACGGATAGAGCAGATTATCCCCAGCGGAATCCCGATAATAGTGCTGAACACCACCGCCCAAAAAGCAAGCTTGATTGTCACGGGAATGCGGGAAGCAAGTTCGAAGGAGACTGGGCTTTTCATGACATAAGAGTATCCGAGATCTGCGTGAAAAACAGCCCTGTAGATGTAGCGGCCCAACTGCACCACAAAAGGATCGTCCAGCCCGTGTTCGGCACGGAAGGCTTCAATGGCATCAGCTGTTACCTCCTGACCGAGGGCTATCCTTGCCGGGTCGCCTGGAGTAAAGTACAGGATAGTGAAAAGAATCGCCATGACGCTCAAAATAACAGGGATGAGCAGCAGAATTCGACGGATCACATATTTCAGCAAAGACAATCTCTCCCCACGCTGAACAGTTTTTTTAAAGTAGATGCAGTAATCTGATATGAGTTTTATGGTCGACCGGTCGACCGGCTTTTTTTAGGGACTTTACCATTATAACTGGAGCCTGTCAATCCGGGAATCCAAGCTTGTTACGAGACAGTGATAATGTCATACCTGAAACGGGACAAGAGGCTTCCAAATGCTCTTTCAGAGTAGACCAGGTCAATGGTGTGCGAAAAAGCTGTCGGGGAATACAATGGGGCAAGCCTGAACTCCATGTTCGAGTTCCTGGAAAGAATCAAGGGAGTGTTGAATCCCTACGGAAGGAGGCAGTGGAAGATATGCTGCCTCCACAAGTTAGCGAAGTTCCCTCTTCTTTATGAGAAAGGGCCCTGCCCTGTTCTCAGTTCTTCCTCAGAACTTTTCCCGCCGTTGCTCCGGTGAACTCACCGTTCTTCATCGCCAGCTTCCCCGCGACGAAGACGTGTGATATTCCTTCCGGTTCCCCGAAGGGGCTTTCAAACGTCGCCCCGTCGATGACCGTGTCCGGATTGAAGAGGACCAGGTCAGCATCCATCCCGGCTTTCACGAAGCCTTTCTTCTCCAGGCCGAGCCGGGTTGCCGGGAAACCGCTCATCTTTCGCACCGCTTCCTCGAGACTCAAAACCTTCTCCTCGCGGACATACTTGCCCAGCACCCGCGGGAAGGTCCCGTTCGTACGGGGATGGCACTTCGCCCCCGGCGCAGACGGAATCGTGTCCGAGGCTACCATCACGAGAGGATGCCGCATCACGTACTTCACATCTTCATCATCGAGCATGAAGTAGCATGCGGTATCGGAACCATGGTTCGCAAGAATCACCTCGAAAGCCGCATCAAGAGGATCCCTCCCCATGATTTCCCCTATTTCGGGCAGTTTCTTTCCTTCAAACTGGGGGGTCTCCGGAGAATAGACCACCATGACTCCTTCCGCACCGCCGCTGCTCATAAGCATATTCTCCCAGTTTTCGGTCGTCAGGATCTCTTTCTTCATGCGTTCACGGAGGCCGGAATCGCGAAGCCTTTCCATGAGCTTCTCCAGGCCCCCTTCATGCACCCAGGGCGGCAGGATGCTGCGGAGCGTGGTGCTGCTGGCGGCATAGGGGTACTGGTCCACGGTCATATCCACGCCCCGTTCCCTGGCCTTCTCCAGCAGAGCCAGGGTTTCCCTGACCTTTCCGAAATTTTTCCGCCCGCACGCCTTGTGATGCAGGACCTGCCCGGGAATTCCGGCTTTCTCCGCCGCCGCGATCGTCTCGCCCACCGATTTCACCACTTCAGATGATTCATTCCGCATATGGGAGAGGTAGAGCCCCTGCCGGTCCTTCAGCCCACGGGCGATCTCCTCCACCTCTTCAGAAGTGGAATACACTCCGGGAGGATAGATAAGCCCGCTGGTCATACCGAAGGCACCCTCCTTCATGGCGGTGTGCGCCAGGTTCCTCATCTTTCCCAGCTCTTCCGAAGTCGGAAGGCGGTCCTCGAAGCCCAGCACATTCAGGCGGATCGTTCCGTGCCCGACGAAGGATCCCACGTTGACCCCGAGATCAAGACCGTCCAGGACATCGAGGTATTCAGCAAAGGATCTCCAGTTCCATTCCGGCTTCACGCCGGCCTTGACGAAGCCGGTGTAGGCATCCAGAAGGGGTACCTTGTCTCCTTCGATAGGTGCGGCGCTGATGCCGCACTGCCCTATCATGATCGTGGTGACTCCCTGCCTGAGCTTCGGAACGGTTTCAGCGTCCTTGAGCAGCAGGAAATCATTGTGGGTGTGCATGTCTACAAAACCGGGGGCAAGCACCTCGCCGCCCGCGTCGATCTCCGAAGCGCAGGGGACCCCGGAAGGCAGAGCTCCGACGTGTTCGATCTTTCCGTCCCGCACACCCACATCTCCCCTGTACCACGGGGTTCCTGTTCCATCCACTATCCGCGCGTTCCGTATCACAAGATCAAAATCTGGCATTTTGCACCTCCGGAAGTATTTCTGCAGAAACTAAAAACAGCGAAACCAGGTAAAATCCTGTTTATCACAAATTTATGCCGCCATTCGGCTCACTCGGTCAAGCCGGCAAAAACACCCTGATGTTCAGGGAAACCTGGAAATGTTCCTTTACCCAGGAAAAAAGCTGCCGGTAAATTCCATCTACAGTATCTTATCATCAGTACATTGTTCCCACGGTACGCCAAACGTCAGCAAGAGCCGGGTGAAGCTCAGTATCCGGATATTTCCGCTACGACCCTCACAATTGCGATGCCAATTTAAAGCAGTGACATCCGGAAAAAAACTGTTAGAATAGCTCTATTTACCAAATGTGAACCATATTTTGAATATCCTTTATATCTTGAATAGGAGTTGAGAGCAATGAAAGACACCGCTGCACATCCGGTTACCGCTATTCCTTCAGAAAGAACCTTCGATAGAAAGAAGCTCCTCATGATCTCCATCGGCACCTTCGTCGGCTCCGGCCTTGTATCCCTTCTCGGCGTCGCCACCGCACGGACAGGCTACTCCGTCTGGCTCTCCTACATGCTCGCAGTGGTCATCGGCTTTCTCTCGGCTCTGCCCTATTTCCTCATGTCCAGCGTCATGAACTTCCGCGGAGGCACCTACACCATCGCCTGCACCTTCCTCGGGCACCAGATGGGGGGAGCCTATGTCCTCCTCCAGGTCCTCTACGCCCTGATCCTCTCCATCGTCGGAACGGGATTCGGCCTCTACATGCACAGCGTGTTCCCCGCCGTCAGCGCCCAGTCCGGCACCCTGGCCATCCTGGTCATCTTCTGGCTCGTCAACTGTCTCGGCCAGAATGTCATGGCCGGCGTCCAGAAATACTCCACCTACATCCTCATCGCAGCCATGCTCGTCTTCTGCGGCGTATCCTTCAAAAACCTCAACCCCGCCGCCCTTGACTTCAATCATCCCGAGTTCTTCCTCCACGGAACCAACGGACTCTTCAGCGCAATGGCGCTCCTCGTTTTCTCGAGCCAGTCCTACGACAACAACGTCTACGCATTCGGGCGGTACACCCTGGAACCCCGGAAGAACATGCCCTGGGCCATCTTCGCCACGTTCCTCTTTCTTCTTGTGTTTTACGGCATCTGCGGAATGGCTGCCGTCGGGGCGGTGGATCTTGCGACCTTCGCCGGCAAGCCGCTGACCAGCGTGGCCAGGGCAATATTCTCCGGCCCGTTCTTCGTTGCGTTCATCACCTTCGGCCCCATCCTCTGCCTCACCACCACCGTCAACGGATGCTACGCCGCCTTCACTATCGGCCTCGCCAAGTCCAGCGAGGACGGATGGCTGCCCCGGTTCATGAGCAGCAAAAACAGGTGGGGCGCCCACTGGATCATCCTCACCCTTCTGGCTGCGGCGTGCATCACCCCGGTGCTGTTCAACATCCACATCGGCATCCTCACCAGCGCCGCGACCCTCCTGATCAGCCTGTTCCAGATCCCCCTGCTCATCTCCTTCTGGAGGCTGCCGAAAATGTTTCCCGACCAGTTCAAAAAGAGCACCCTGCACCTCACGATCACCGTGTTCCAGGCATCCATCGTCATCGCGATGATGGCGCGGCTGCTCATCACCTACTATTCCATGAGAAACCTGACGTGGACCACCGCGGCCGGAGGTGCCGCCGTCGCAGTCGTAAGCTTCGTCTTCTCGTACTTCAGGTACCGGACCGGGGTTCCCAAAGTGGAGAACAGCTATTTCTTTGATTAAGCGCGCAGCTGCACCGCGCATCCGCATTTTTTGAAAAAGGAGCTGTAGCAATGAAACATTTCGTGAAGGTACTCCATGGGCCGGACCATGCGGAAAACGCCTACAGGGCCATTTCCGCCGTGTGCACCCATGATGTGACAGGAAAGCAGGTCCTCCTGAAGGTCAACACAGGCTTCAAGGCGGAGCCCAGATCCGGGATCTGCACCAGCCCCGACGTGGTGGAAGGCGTCATCCGGTACTTCCAGGAGAAGGGCGCAGGAAGGATCCTCGTGGGCGACAGCTCCATCGTGGGGGTGGACAGTCTGGAGGCCCTCGCCTCAGCGGGCATCCGGGACGTTTGCGAAAAAACGGGCGTGGAGTGCGTCGACCTGAACAGCTTCGACCCCGTGGACAAGAAGATCCCCGGCGGGATCATGGTGGACAGCATCCTCTTCTCGTCCGCTCCCTTCGAGAGCGACATCGTCGTCTCCATGCCCGTGATGAAGACCCACATGTACACAGGCGCCACCCTGAGCATCAAGAACATGAAGGGGTGCATGTACAAGCGGGAGAAGACCAAGCTCCACCGCCTCAGCAAGCCCCTGCCTCCCGATCCCAGGGGACGCTCCCTCGACTACGGCCTCCTGGACTTCACAAAAGTGTGCTACCCCGACTACGCCGTCGTGGACGGCACCGTCTGCATGGAGGGGTTCGGCCCCAGCGGCGGCACTCCAGTGCAGCTCGACGTGGTACTCGCAGGCAGCGAGCCCGCGGCCGCGGACCTTGTGGCGCTGAAGCTCATGGGGATCCCCCTGGAGGAGGTGGGGCATCTCCTCCTCATCTCCGAGGCCCGTGGGGTCTCTTACGACACCATTGAGACCGACCCCGCCGACTGTTCCCCGTACTCCAGGAAGTTCATCACCGCCGGGGAAGCCCGTCTCGGCCTCCATTCGGACAAGATCGTCATGGAGGATGAAAGCGCGTGCAGCGCCTGCCACGCCGCGCTGATCCAGTTCCTCAGGTACCATCGGCATGATTTCGAGGACGGCGAAGTATATACCATTTTCTCCGGAAAAGACGTGAACAAAGACGACATCCTGAAGGCAAAGAACCCCTGCCTCGTGGGAAACTGCACCGCCCGGTTCAAAGACCTCGCCCCGTTCTGCAGGGGCTGCCCGCCCATCCCGTCGGAAATCAAAAAGACGCTGAAAGGTGAGGCCGGCATTTCCATCACCTTCCTGGGGCACTCGTGCTTCCGGGTGCGGTCGAAGGAGTACTCCATCCTCTTCGACCCCTTTCTCACGGGCAACCCGGCAGCGAACGTCAACGCGGACGACGTTTCCGCCACCACGATCCTGCTCACCCACGGCCACGGCGACCACCTCGGCGACACGGTCTCAATAGCCCGCAGGTGCAGGTCCACCGTTTTCGCCACAGTGGAGACCGCTTCCATGCTGCCTGAAGACATCAAGGTCGAAAAGGGCCAGATTGGCGGATACATCCGCACCGACTTCGGCGGAGTCAAGTTCCTGCCTGCCTTCCACGGAAGCGGCGTCGCGGGAGGCCTTGCATGCGGATTCCTCCTCGAGATAGAGGGCAAGAAAATATACTTCGCAGGGGATACGGGGCTGACAGTGGAAATGTCCCTTCTCGCAGAGGAGGAGATCGACGTCGCCCTTCTTCCCATCGGCGACAGGTTCACCATGGGCCCGAAGGACGCGGTGCGCGCCGTATCAATGATCAGGCCGAAGAAGGTCATTCCCATGCACTACAACACCATGCCCGCCATCGAGCAGGACCCGCAGCGCTTCAAGGAAATTACGGAACGGGACACGGGAACGGAGTGCATCATCCTGGCCGTGGGGGAATCACTCAGCCTGTAGGGTATAAAAAACGAGCGCCGGCCAGATGCTGATGTTAAAACCTGGATTCCCGTCCACACCTAACGAGAACGCCGGGTTAGCCGCAGTAAAGCCAGTGACAATCGAACTTTGACAACAAAAGTACTTGGCGTGCTCCTCGTTATGTAATAATATATACGTAACGAGGAGGTGGGGCTATGGCAAGTATCGTCTTCCAGAAGGACAAGCGCTCCGGGATCACCTACGCCTACGAATCGGTCTCCTACTGGGACAAGGGAAAAAAGCAGTCACGGGCAAAGCGGACCCTGATCGGCCGGGTCGATGAAAAAACCGGTGACATCAGTCCCACCAACGGCAGGGGACGAAAGAAAAGAGCCGGGGAGACAGCTGTCAAACCCGGACCCGTTCCGGCCACCCGGACCGCGAGGCTCTTCTACGGAGCGACCTGGCTCTTCGACGCCATCGGAGAGAAGCTGGGCATCACCGAGGACCTGAAGAGGTGCTTCCCGAAGACCTACAGGCAGATTCTGTCCATAGCCTACTACCTGATCCTGGAGGATAAGAATC
>Ga0334884_1001127_pt1 | contig 41995 bp, 23 predicted proteins | sample GraSluR1_MG_7_FD_207215 | JGI IMG/M metagenome (GOLD analysis project Ga0334884, IMG submission 207215) | Sludge microbial communities from methane-producing bioreactor in Wageningen University, Netherlands - Granular Sludge_12_05 R1 | ecosystem: Engineered > Bioreactor > Anaerobic >... | reverse complement strand
AAATTGCCAGGCTCTTTGCTTTTTTAGGTTTAGGGTGAAATTCCTGAAAGGAGTTAGTCAACAACTTCTTCAACAACCTCTTCAACTTCTTCTAATTCTAAAGTATCCTGCTCTACAACCTCTTCGACAACTTCTTCAACTTTTTCTACTTTTTTTTCAGCTGGCGAACTGCATGATATAAAGGCAAATAATCCAGCAATTGTAAGGAAAAACGAAATTCTTTTCATAGTTAATATGGTTTTTGGGTATTGGACATTGCAACAAAAGTACAACATTCAAAGTAAATTTATATACTTTTTTTAGTATTTTTTTTGACAAAACCATAAAAACGATCTACAAACAAAACATTTTATCTGACGAATTTCGTTTTATCTATGATAAAAGGTTTGAAAAATGCCTTTTTGAAAAAAACTAAGAAACCAATATTTCTCCAAGAAGTGTGGCAGGTGTAGAACTTAACACTACAACATTGACATAATCTCCTACCTTTGAACCAGCTTTTGGAAATACAACCACTTTGTTTTGTGATGTTCTTCCGTAATAATGATTATTCGATTTTTTCGAAATTCCTTCCACAAGAACTTCAAATGTTTTTCCGATATCTTTTTTCTTACTTTCTTCGGATAGTTTTCCCTGTAACTCTATTATTTCAGTAAGCCTTCTCGTTTTAATCTCTTCTGGTATATCATCGCTATACTTACGAGCAGCCTTTGTGTTGGGGCGTTCAGAATATTTGAACATGTATGCAAAATCGAAACCAGACCACTGCATAAGCGAAAGTGTTTGATCGTGGTCCAATTCTGTTTCGGTACAAAATCCTGAAATGATATCCGATGAGATTGAACAATCCGGGAGAATTTGTCGAATTGACTCAATCCTTTTAATGTAGTATTCACGGGTGTAACCTCTATTCATCAACTCAAGAATTCGTGTTGAACCAGACTGCACAGGTAGGTGTATATGGTTGCAAATATTTTCATACATTGCCATGGTGTAAAGCACCTCATCAGAAAGATCTTTGGGATGGGAAGTTGAAAAACGAATACGCAAAATTGAATTCAACTTTGCCACCATTTCGAGAAGTTCGGAAAAACTTACTCTATCTCCGTTTTCATATACCCAGCTATAGCTATCAACATTTTGACCCAGAAGAGTAACCTCACGATAACCAGAATAAATCAACTCTTCAACCTCACGAACAATAGTTTTAGGATCTCTACTTCTTTCTCCACCTCTAACGAATGGAACAACACAGTACGAACACATGTTGTTACAACCCCGCATGATAGAAACAAAAGCCGATACCTTGTTCTTATCGAGCCTCACGGGGTTTATATCGGCATAGGTCTCCTCACGTGAAAGCAGCACATTAATCCCCCTTTGTCCATCTTCAGCCGATCGAAGTAATATTGGCAACTCTCGGTATGCATCAGGCCCAACAACCATGTCGACCAACTTATCCTCTTCTAAAAATTTCGTTTTAAGTCTTTCGGCCATGCATCCAAGCACACCAATGAGCAATGAAGGTTTTTTCTTTTTATACTGACGAAATACATCAAGTCGACCCCAAACTCTTGTTTCTGCATTTTCTCTTATGGAACAAGTATTTATGAGAATCACATCGGAATCTTCTAGATTTGAAGTAATTGCATAACCGTTTGCTTCAAGAATGGAAGCTACAACTTCGCTATCATTTACGTTCATTTGGCAACCATAGGTTTCAATATAAACCATGCCATGAGGCAGCCTTATCGATTCATTATTCAAATACTGATTTTTATCTGAAGATTTTAATTCCATGAAAACTAAATTTCTGCAAAGGTAATTCAAATAATTTATAGGATTTACTTAAAATCGTATAACCTTATAAATATTACTGTTTTAAAAACTAAAAAAACTCATTATTTTTGGCACGAAAGATTTCAGCAATTATTTATTGCATTCCTACTTTTTAATTAACCAAACTACACCAAAGATATGTCTGGACATAGTAAATGGTCGACCATAAAAAGGAAAAAAGGAGCCTTAGATGCTAAACGTTCAAAAATGTTTAGCCGTATCACCAAGGAAATTGCCATAGCAGTAAAAGAGGGTGGCTCAGACCCGGAAAGTAATCCACGATTGCGGCTTGCAATCAATAACGCAAAAGGTGTAAACATGCCAAAGGACAATATTCAACGTGCAATTAGCAAAGCTGATAAAGAAGGTGCTGCTTTGCAGGAAATGACTTTCGAAGGGTATGGACCAGAGGGTGTGCCAATTTTCGTTGAATGCTTAACCGACAATAATAACCGAACAATAAGTGCCATCCGGTCAATTTTTTCTAAACGGGGAGGTAATCTTGGGACTAACGGTTCTCTTAGCTTCCTCTTCGATAGGAAAGGAGTTTTCACAATCCCTAAAGGTAACTTTGATCAGGATGAGCTAGAACTTGAATTGATTGATGCTGGAGCTGAAGAAATTGAAGTTAGCGATGAAACCTTTGAGGTTTACACTGCCATGGAAGACTTTGGAAAAATGCAAAAGAAGCTTGATGAAATGGGCATTACCCCAGAAAACGCTAGCTTACAAAGGATTCCTAACGATTACAAAAACATGGATGTTAATGCTGCTCTCAAGGTATTACGTTTAATTGAAGAGTTTGAAGATAATGATGACGTGCAAAATGTTTACCATAACATTGAGATGACAGAAGAGTTGCTTAAAGCCATGGAAAATGAAGATTAAAAGTATAAGTAAAAACAGTTCAACTAATTACAACGTTAAAAAGGATTAAAATTAGTTTTAATTTACGCCTATAGTAAATAATGGCATTGCTCTTGTGTTGCTACTTGTTGAAAAAATATCAAATCAAGTGAAATTGAGATATAAGATAAGTGTTTTGGGTAAAATATACATTTTTTTAATTCCTTTATTCCTTCTCCTTTTTTCAAGTTGTGGGAGAGTGAATGAGATTAACATTAAAAACATAAATGAGGTTAAGTTCCGTGGACTCAAGAAGAATGTAATTTTGTTAAGTCTTGAAGTTGAGATTGATAATCCAAATACTCGAAAAATTTCCATCACCGACATTGAATTTAAAGCATGGCTAAACAACAGAGAACTTGGTGATTTCCGAACAACCGAGCATATTAAGTTAATACCATGTTCGCGACATACTTACACCGTGCCTGTTGAAATTGAATTGATTACTATTGCCGATGCTTTTCGTTTAGCAACTTCTGGTTCATTCGAAAACTTACTGGATAAAATTGAAGTGGAAGGATTTATTAAGGGAAAAGCGTTCCCTGTAAGAAAAAAAATTATGCTTGAACGTCAACCCTTTAAAAACTTGGCCAACTCATTGTAGCGAGAATTCAATTAGCTTTTTGAGGCTTTTCTAAAATAATAATCAATGAGTAACTGTTTTTTTTTATCTCTAAACCAAAAGTAGTAACTTTGTCGTCTATTTTAATAATAATTCGCCAATAAAAATCTAACCGGTAATTAACTAAAATTCATGAGAGATATTATTAATCGCTGGTTTTTTTCAATTTTAATACTTACCCTTTTATTAGGGGTTGGCTCTCTTACCTCTCTCTCGCAGGAACAGTATGGCATAATTCAAAAACTAGAAGCCAATCATCCTGACATGGGAAGAATTTCCATTAATCAGGACATTCGAATTGCCAATCTACTTAACGAATACTATATTCAAAATGCCACAAAACCTGGAATGCAAGGCTTTCGGATAAGAATTTTTTTTGATTTAGGACAACAATCTCGAACAAGTTCACAGGAAACCATGGATGATTTCATGGAAAATTATCCAGGAACAGCAGTTTACCGTACATTCGATAGCCCATATTACAAGGTTTCAGTTGGTGATTTTAGAACCCGCGACGAAGCTTTAAAATTTTTAAAAACTATAGAGAGAAAGTACCCAAAGGCTTTTATTGTTACCGAATGGATCAACTTCCCGTCTTTGGATTAATTCAAATAATTTATATATGCTAATTACAGGTTTATGCTTAACTTCAAAATAAATAGAATGGACGAAAGCAAAAGCCTCAAAAGAAATATGCATCCTGAAAAAAGCCTTTTGCTAACATCATATTTTAATTTTACTTATTTTTTAAATTTTAAAACGCACTTTATTGTTCTTGCCAAAACAACGGAGTAAGATGATATTTCTAATAAGCCTATTTCATTACATAACAATATGTCAGACCAGTTAATGCACGAATGTGGGGTTGCTCTAATAAGGTTGCTAAAACCGTTGGAGTACTATCAACTTAAGTATGGTACTTGGATGTACGGCTTACAAAAACTTTACCTGTTGATGGAAAAGCAGCACAATAGAGGGCAGGATGGTGCTGGTGCTGCTAGCATTAAGTTTCACCTTAAACCTGGCTATAGATATATCGATAGAGTTCGAAGCAATTCCTCCTCTTCAATTCGCGAAGTATTTGACTCAATACATTCAAATTTTTCGAAGTGGGAAAACAAGCCTGAACTTCTTAATGATGCCGGATGGGCAAAGGAAAACATTCCTTTTGCAGCAGAGCTTTATCTTGGACATCTACGCTACGGAACTTTTGGAAACAACACTCTCGATTATGTTCATCCTGTTATGCGGGAGAACAATTGGAAGTCAAGAACCCTTGTAATGGCTGGGAATTTTAACATGACCAATGTAGATGAACTCTTTCAGAGATTAGTTGAACTTGGTCAACACCCCAAGGACTATTCCGATACCGTAACAATTTTAGAAAAAATGGGGCACTTTCTCGACGAGGAGAACCAGCAGCTTTTTAGGCAATACAAAAACGAGGGGATACAAAACCGCGAAATAAGCAACCTTATTGCTGAAAATCTTAACGTTGTTAAAGTGTTACAGGAAGCCACCAAGGATTTTGATGGAGGTTATGTGCTTGCAGGAATGATTGGCCATGGCGATGCTTTTGTGTGCAGAGATCCGTGGGGAATTCGCCCTGCATTTTATTATGCCGATGATGAAATAGTAGTAGCAGCCTCTGAGAGGCCTGTTATTCAAACTGTTATGAACATTGGCTCCGACCTGGTTAAAGAGGTTAAGCCTGGATATGCACTTACCATAAAACGAAATGGTGATGTTGGCATGCAAGAAGTTAGGATTCCTCAACAACGAAAATCTTGCTCATTCGAACGAATCTACTTTTCGCGCGGAACAGATAGGGACATATACCGTGAAAGAATTAAGCTCGGAGAACTTTTAACTCCTGTAATCCTTCAAAAAATTGAATATGACCTTGTGAATACTGTATTCTCTTTTATACCAAACACAGCCGAAACGGCTTTCTACGGAATGCTTAAGGGTGTTGAGGATTATATGCTTAAAGAAAAAGCACAACTTCTTAAACAAAAAAATGGTTCGCTTTCCGAAAGCGAAATTGAAACCATAATATCATCTCGTCCTCGTGTCGAGAAAATTGCTGTAAAGGATGTAAAACTACGTACGTTTATTACTGAGGACAAAGGTCGTGATGATCTGGTTGGGCATGTTTATGATATCACATACGGAACTATTCGTGAAGGAATTGACAATCTAGTAGTTATCGATGATTCTATTGTTAGAGGTACCACGCTAAGAGAAAGCATACTTCGCATACTCGATAGGCTTAATCCAAAGCTAATTGTGGTTGTATCATCATCTCCCCAAATACGATATCCCGATTGTTATGGCATTGACATGGCTAAACTAGCCGATTTCGTTGCCTTTCGTGCAGCCATTGAACTACTAAAAGAAAGCGGAAATGAAAGCGTTATTAACTCCGTTTACAAAAACTGCAAAGCTCAGCAAAACCTTCCCAAAGAAGAAATGGTGAACTATGTAAAGGACATATACAGGCCCTTTTCTCCCGATCAAATTTCTGATAAAATTGCCCAAATAATAACTCCAAGAGACATGAAGGCTAAAGTAAAAATAGTGTTTCAAACCATAGAAAATCTTCATGCTGCATGCCCAAACGATAAAGGCGACTGGTATTTTACTGGTAACTATCCAACCGCTGGTGGCAATAAAGTGGTTACAAACTCTTTCATAAACTTTATTGAAGGTCGCAACCAAAGGGCTTACTAGAATTTTATTTCAAGCTTTAATCTAACTACAACAAAGGCCAATAACAAACATTATTTGTATAATTCAAAATTTTAGTATTTTTGGGGACTTTTTTAGCATGCCTAAAAGAGATGTTTACTAGATAAATAATAATCAATATATTGTTAAACAGCAGTAAAGTGAGTTAAATGAAAACCTACCAATCAGATCAAATCAGGAATATTGCCCTGCTGGGCAACACTGGTGCTGGCAAAACTATTCTGGCCGAAAGCATGATGTTCGAAGGCAAAGTAATCGAGCGAAAGGGGACGGTTGAAGCCAAGAATACAGTTTCGGATTATACCGAGATAGAACAACAAAACCAACGATCAATTTTCTCTACAGTTCTTTACACCGAATTCAAAGACCATAAGGTAAACATAATTGACACTCCTGGTTCCGATGACTTTGTGGGTGGAGTTATCTCAGCATTGAGGCCCGCAGATATGGGTGTAATGGTTGTCAACTCCCAGTATGGAGTGGAAGTTGGGACTGAAATATTTGGTCGCCATGCCGAAAGGTTACACAAACCTTTGATTTTTGCCGTTAATCAACTTGATCACGACAAGGCAAACTTCGACCAGTCCATTGATTCACTTAAGGTTAGCTTTGGCTCAAAGGTCACCATTATCCAATATCCTGTTAACGCTGGTAGTGATTTCAACTCGTTAGTTGATGTTCTTACCATGAAGATGTATCGCTTTAAAGGCGACACCGGTGAACGTGAAGAACTGGATATACCTGCTGAGGAGATGGACAAGGCTACAGATTTGCATAATACGCTCATTGAAGCAGCCGCCGAGAACGATGAAAGTCTTATGGAAAAATTCTTCGATCAAGGAACTCTTACCGAGGAAGAAATGCGTCAGGGTATAACGATTGGATTGGTATCAAGAGGCCTATTCCCCGTATTTTGCATTTCGAGCAAACGTAACATTGGAACAAAGCGTTTACTTGAATTTATCATCAATGTAGGACCCAGCCCCGATAAACTTCCATCAGAAAAATCAACCGAAGGAAAAGAAATTAAATGTGCTTCGAGTGAGCCTGCCTCTCTTTTTGTTTTTAAAACTGCCGTAGAATCACATATTGGTGAAATTAACTACTTCAAGGTGATGTCGGGTAAGATAACCGAAGCTATGGATATGGTTAACTCAACCAATGATGGCAAGGAGAGAATCTCACAGCTTTTCGTAGTTGCCGGTAAAAACCGACATAAAGTTACCGAACTGGTAGCCGGCGATATAGGTGCCACTGTTAAGCTAAAAAATACCAAGACAAACCATACCCTTTCAGCTCCAGGCAAGTCCATTGGCTTTGATCTTATGACTTTTCCAAACTCCAAGTATAGAACTGCCATAAAAGCCAAAAACGAATCGGATACCGAAAAGCTTGGCGAATACCTCAGTAGGGCACATCAAGAAGATCCAACCATTATAATTGAATACTCAAAGGAATTGAAGCAAATAATTGTTCATGGTCAGGGTGAACATCATTTGAATATCTTGAAATGGCAATTGCTTAACCTTTACAAGATTGATGTTGATTTTCTACCCCCAAAAATTCCATACCGTGAAACCATTACAAAGATTGCTCAAGCTGATTATCGCCATAAAAAGCAGAGTGGTGGAGCAGGCCAATTCGGTGAAGTTCACATGGTAGTTGAGCCACATGTAGAGGATGCCCCAGACCCCACAAAATACAAAGTTAATGGCAAAGAAGTTAACATAAGTGTTCGTGGAAAAGAGGAAGTAAAACTCGAATGGGGTGGTAAGTTGATATTCTACAACTGTATTGTTGGCGGATCCATTGATGCCCGTTTCCTACCTGCTATTCTAAAGGGAATTATGGAAAAGATGGAAGAAGGTCCTCTTACCGGCTCTTACGCTAGAGATATCCGTGTAGCAGTTTACGATGGCAAAATGCACCCTGTTGATTCCAATGAAATTTCATTTAAACTTGCTGGTCGTAACGCTTTTAAAACTGCTTTTAAAAATGCTGGCCCAAAAATTATGGAACCCATTTATGAAGTAGAAGTAATGGTTCCTGGTGATAAAATGGGTGATGTGATGAGTGACCTTCAAAACCGCAGAGCAATTATTCTTGGCATGGATAGTAAAAAAGGATTTGAAGTTATTAAGGCAAAAGTGCCACTTGCCGAGTTGAATAAATATTCCACGGCTTTATCATCCCTCACCAGCGGAAGAGCTACGTATGACATGAAATTTTCGAGCTACGAACAGGTTCCTGCCGATGTTCAAGACAAACTACTGAAAGCTTATGAAGAAGAATCAGAAGAAGAATAGATTTTTTAAATTCATAATATCGGAAACCCCAGATTTTTAATCTGGGGTTTTTTTAATAATATATTATTGTCCATTAATATGTTGAAGAATCTTTGTGATTAATTTTTTTTGCTTTCATAAAAAGGATGATCAATAAAATTTCCATTTCAAGTTTTTATTTTATATTTAGAAAAAAAAACTATGGAAAATCTCTTTCTACACTACATGCACGAAAAGGCACGTCGAGAGGAGGAGCAAATTGAGCATGAACTTGGTCCTGTAATCACTATCTCCCGACAATATGGCTGTTTTGGGAGCGAAATAGCACTAAAACTTGCCAATAAGATAAACGAAAAGAAAAATTTAAAGGGGGAAAGAGAGGAATGGGTTTTTATTAGCCATCAGGTTCTTCACGATGCATCTGAAACCCTTGAAGCCAAACCCGACGAGATATCCCATATTTTTGGTGCAGAGCAAAAATCAGTCTTTGGCGATTTAGTTTCCCTCTTCTCGAAAGACAAGTACATCAGCGATATACAAATAAAAAGAACAATAGCTCAGCTTGTTCGTTCCTACTCCGAGCAGGGCAACGCAATTATTGTTGGCAGAGCAGGTTGTGTTATAGCTAAACATATTAAACGTTCCGTTCATGTAAAACTAATGGCTCCATTTTGCTGGAGGGTTAACATTATAAAAAACCGGTTTAACATTTCATCCTCCGAAGCAATGGAAAAAGTAAAAGAAACTGACAAACGAAGGGAAACTTTCATGGATTTTTTCCGTGGCAATAAACCCGACTCCGAACTCTTCGACATTATTCTAAACAGATCAACCATTAGTACCGAAGATATTGTTGATCATATCTATATGATTGGACAAAGTAGAAGCCTCTTCTAAAACTTTTACCATCATTTTTTTCATTATTTTAGCAGACAATTTGTGCTGTAATGATTCCACTTTTATAAATAAAACTCCATTAACATGAAATATGCAGAGATTCACACACCTAAAGGTGTAATGAAGATAAAGTTTTACCATTCCGATGCCCCAAATACAGTGGCAAATTTTATCAAGCTCGCCGAATCGGGCTTTTACAACGGGCTTGCTTTCCACAGGGTTATTCCAAACTTTGTTATACAAGGTGGTTGCCCATTCTCTAAGGATATTGACGATAGGCGAGTTGGCACAGGGGGGCCAGGTTACACCATCAAATGCGAATTAACAGGAAATAACCAGTACCACGATCGGGGAGTTCTATCAATGGCTCACGCTGGACGAAATACAGGAGGGTCACAGTTCTTTATATGTCATAGTCGTGATAATACTAGCCATTTGGATGGGAACCACACATGCTTTGGGAAAGTTTATGAAGGTCTTGAAGTAATTGACCAAATAAAACAAGGCGATGAAATTGAAAGGATTGTGATTATTGAGGAATAATGAATATTACTCCTAATTGGAGCGTCCCGAATCAAAATTTGAGACGTTCCAATTTATATCAACTTAAAAAATACTATTAAAACTCCCCTATTTATATAAATATCTCTTAATGCTTCTTTTTGGGGTCTTTGTAAACTCCTCTGTATGAATTTGAATCTGTGAAACATTCATATAGCCAGGAATTTGATCGTTAATTTCTTTCTTATATTCATCGTAGAGTTTCTGCAAATCCTCATTGGAAAGATTCTCCTTCTGAACATAGTCCATATCGGGGTAAATAAGTGCTACCAACTTCTCGTTGCGCTGTACAACTACGGTTTCTCCCACGCCAAATTTGTTGTTGAATATTGATTCTATTTCCTCGGGATATATATTCTTCCCACTAGCACCTAGAAGTAAACTTTTAATTCGTCCCTTAAGGAAAATATTACCCAGCTTATCTATTAATCCAAGGTCACCCGTATGGAGCCAACCTTCAGAGTCAAGCACTTCGTCGGTCGCTTCTTTGTTCTTGTAGTATCCATACATTACATTTTCGCCACGAACCATGATTTCGCCAGGTATAGTTTCGGGATCAGATGAATCAATTTTTATCTCAAGCGTGTCTACAATCCTACCTGAAGCCCCTGCAGGGTTTTCTCTCCAATTATTATAGCTGATGAGGGGTCCACATTCTGTCATTCCGTATCCAACAGTAAATGGAAACTTAATCCTCTTAAAGAAATTCTCAGTTTCTTGATTGAATGCAGCACCTCCAAGCACCAACTCCCGAAAATTACCACCAAATGCATTAAAGAGCTTAACACGAATCTTTTTCAGGATTACGTTGTTAATTCCTGGGATCATTAAAATTACTTTCATTGTTGGTTTACTGATAACCGGAAGAACCTGTTTCTTGAATATTTTCTCAATTACCAATGGAACTGATAAGATTAGCGATGGTCTTACCTCATGAAATGCTTGTAAAATAACTTGTGGTGATGGAGTTTTAGTTAGAATTGTAACATCGCAACCCAAAGTAAAGGGGAACAGGAACTCGAATGCACATCCAAAAGTATGGGCAAGGGGTAGAAACGACACGATCCTGTCGCCGGGATTTAGAGGCATATTTCTTTGGGCATAGCGAATGTTAGCAGCTAAGCTGTTGTGCGGTATCATAACACCCTTAGCAAAGCCAGTTGTTCCAGAAGTGTAGCTAATAACAGCCAACTTATCGTTCTCAACCTGAAGTAAACGATACTCTTCCGATTTTAAGGGATTAGTATCGAAAGACTGATCAAGTTGGGATTCACTAACAGCTTTTGTGAATTGTTCCGATCGTTGTGCTTGGACAGAAAAGCCATTGATCCTTAAAACACCCATTATAGCAGGCATTTTTTCAAAATCCATGGCTTCAAAAAGACTCTGCTCTGCATAGAGCAAAATGGAGTCGGAATGATTCACTATCTCCTGAACGTCAGCAGGTTTGAAATCAGGTAAGATTGGTACAATAACCGCCCCATAGGATATTGCCGACAGGTAAACCGCACACCAACGTGCTGAGTTTTTACCCAAAAGGGCTATCTTATCGCCAGGTTTTATTCCAGCTGCCTGATAAAACTTATGCGTGCGATGGATTATATTGGCAATATCGCTATATGTAAAACTATCACCTTTATAATCGGATAAGGCTTTGTAGTCCCAATTACCGCGGATGCTATCCTCAAGGTACTGAGTTACGGTTTCTTTTAACATAATTATAGTTTTTTTAGTCTCTTTCAAAATTAAGAAACCTTTTGAAATACAACGCTAAAAAGCGAAGTATTTTTTAAACAAAAGACTGTTTAACCAGAAAAATGGAATTGTAATAATCCCCGCTTGATCTATGTCATGATTAAAAATTTCCCAGCTGAGCTGAAAATTCTTTATTAGAGGGAAGAGTAATATTTACCTAAAAAGGTGAAGGAAGCCTTTATATCGACCTTTTCGATATCGAACTCCATCCCAGCCCTCAGCATCTATAATAAAATAATACACTCCAGGGGCTGCATCTCCCATAGTTCCATCTATCTTGCCATTCCATCCCTCCCATGTTTTGGGATCACCGGTGTAGGAATATACTTGATTTCCCCAACGGCTGAAAATTACAATTTTGAAAGTTTTTATGGAAAGGATGTTGTCCTCAGGAAGGACAAACTTAAAAACAGGATTTGACCCATTGGGAGTAAAAACGTTGGGAATTGCGGCATCCTTAAAAAAGGATGAATCAACTACCAGATAAACATTATCTTCAAATGGTAAAATCACTCTATCAATACATCCTGAACTAATCTTTTTTGCTGCATGCTCTACTTTATAGTAACCGGGAACCATCAACTCCTTGGGCGGGTAAACTTCCCTAGAGTTTTCAAAGTATGAGCTATCGCTCCATATTACGTTAGTAGTGTATGGATAAAGTTTGGTTATCTTATTCAACTTCCAGTAAAGTGAGTCGGCGTTTTCTGATGAACTTTCCAATTTGATCTCAAGAAGGGCTTCGCCCGATGGATTATCGCCTCCTGGCTCCCAACTGGGTATCCCATCTGTAGTTTCATTGATAAATATCTCGAAATCAACCCTAGTTGCAATGGCAGCTATTGTTTCTGTTACAGCAACCAGATCTCCACGACCAAAAGGAGTATGGATAGTTATTTCATAGCTTGCATCATACAAAGGACCGTGTATTGCTTGATTCAACGGATTTTCAAACTCTAAGTCGATTAAATGTGAGTTTTGGAGGAATGGTAACAGTTCTCCAACTGGCACCTCATCGGGATTTGATTTGAATGTATAATCCCCAAAATAACCTCGAGGACCTAGTATGCTAAGAGGTGTATGCGATGTTGTGTAATAGTTGAAGTATGTAAAATAATTAGAATTTACCTCATAGAAATTATCAGGTTTTGAGAACAAGGCCAGAGTTAATCTTTCGCAATTGTTGTTCCACATAACCAATCTATCAATCTCCACATCATCTATCATAATCCATGCAGTGTAAACCTCTGTACTATCACCAACTGTAACTTCTACTCTATATCCCCCTCTATCAATATCTAAAAGAACAGAATCAACCTCTCCTGGCAATAAGTTGAACTGTCGTTGAGCTGAATTATATTTCCTCCATGTGTAAATAGCTGATGATGAATCGGAAAACTGTGCTCTAAGGTTACCAAGAACAGGGCTTTCTTCCCATGAAAAGAAAATAAAAATGGAATCCTGCTCCTCCTGCGATACAAATTGATATTGAGTGATTGTGACCCTATCACGGTTAGGAGCAAATAGCTGTGCCATAGCATTATGATGAACAACTGTGGCTACTAAAACAATTATCAAAATGTAAAATCTCCTAATAATCCGCATCTATAGAACTATTTTGTTTGAAAAAGGGACTACAATGATAGTAATTTTTAAGCAAACAGATAACCAAATACTACCTTCCAAAGCATATGAACGATTATTTTATTCAAGAATTATCTTGTCAACAGCTTTTTATCAAAAATTAAATATCCTTTCTTTGGTGTTAATAACATTACAATATTTATTTTGGATTAGAGCCAACCCAAAGGTATTTTTGTGGCTTCATAAATATAAATACAAAATGAATTACCTAGAAGGGTTAAACAAGGCGCAACACGAGGCGGTTACAACAACCGAGGGCCCTTCACTGGTTATTGCTGCTGCAGGATCGGGAAAAACAAGAGTGTTAACACTCCGTATTGCCCATTTACTCATGAAAGGCATCCCGCCCTGGAGTATTCTTGCCTTAACCTTTACCAATAAAGCTGCCCGCGAGATGCAGGCACGTATAGCAAAAGTGGTTGATGAAAGAACTGCCAGACAGCTCTGGATGGGAACTTTTCATTCAAAATTCATGCAAATTCTTAGAATGGAAAGCGATAAGCTGGGCTATCCTAAAACATTCACCATTTACGATACCACTGACTCCAAGAGCCTAGTATCATCGATAATAAAAGATCTTAACCTGGACAAACAGACTTACAAAGCCAACGAGGTATTTGGAAGAATTTCCTCAGCTAAGAACAACCTGATAACACCACAGGCCTATGCTTCCAACACACAGCTGGTGGCCTACGACAGACAGACAAGAAAACCCGAGATCGCTCGCATTTATGCTCTCTATGCCCAGCGCTGCTATAAGGCTGCCGCCATGGATTTCGATGATTTGCTTATCAATACAAATATTCTTTTTCGTGATTTCCCTGAAGTTTTGGCAAAGTATCAGGAGAAATTCAAATACATACTTGTAGATGAATATCAAGACACCAACTATAGCCAGTACCTTATCGTTAAGAAACTTGCTGCTCTGCATCAGAACGTATGCGTGGTGGGCGATGATGCCCAAAGCATTTATTCTTTCAGGGGTGCAAAGATTGAAAATATCCTAAACTTCCGAAACGATTACCCTAACTATAAACTTTTCAAATTAGAGCAGAACTACCGATCGACTAAAACCATAGTGAACGCTGCAAACAGCGTAATAGCCAAAAACCAAAAGCAGATACAAAAAGTAGCCTTTTCGGCTAATGCTGAAGGCGATAAGGTTAAAGTGATCAAAGCATATAACGATCACGAGGAAGGTGTTATAGTTGCCAATGCCATAAGTGATTTAGTCCATCGTGAACATGCTAACTACAGTGACTTTGCAGTGCTATATCGAACCAATGCTCAGTCGAGAATATTTGAGGAATCGCTTAGGAAGAGGAACATCCCTTACAGGGTATATGGAAGTTTGTCGTTCTACCAACGTAAGGAAATTAAGGATATATTAGCCTACTTTAGGGTTACCATAAATCCACATGACGATGAGTCGATAAAGCGTATCGTTAACTTTCCAACCCGTGGTATTGGAAATACCACCATGGAACGGCTGGAGGGAGAGGCAAATACCAAAAAACAAAGCATATGGACAACCGTTGAAAAGTTGCATCTGGTAAACCCGGGCCTCAAACCATCTGCAATAAAAAAACTTGCTGAATTTCATGGGACGATCATGGCATTCAGATCAAAAATTTTCACCATTGATGCCTACGAAGCAGCACGCTCGATTGCATTAGGATCTGGAATACTCCATGAATTTAAATCGGATAATTCCTTCGAAGGGATCTCTCGGCTCCAAAACCTAGAGGAATTGTTAAATGGCATTAAAGAGTTTGTTGATACCCAGAAAAAGGAAGGGATAACCGAAACCATTACTCTTGCTGATTATCTTGAAAACGTTTCGCTTCTAACTGATGCCGATACCGACAAACCCGAGGATAGAAATAAGGTTTCCATAATGACCATCCATGCGGCAAAGGGTTTGGAGTTCGATTATGTTTTTATTGCAGGGGTCGAAGAAGATCTTTTTCCTTCTAGGTTGTCTTTAGGTACACCCGAAGAACTTGAAGAAGAGCGAAGGCTTTTCTACGTTGCCCTTACCAGAGCAGCCAAACTAGCAACCATATCACATGCACAAATCAGGTACAAGTGGGGCGATCTTACAAACTGCATCCCAAGCCGTTTTATCAACGAGATAGATTCGCAGTGGGTTGAAAGTGCTGAACTAGAGAAGGAACAGGATGATTTTACGTTAAGCGATGATTTTTTCGAGCAAGGCATGGATGAAATGAGGCATGATTCCAAGTCGTATCAAAGGGAACGCGTTGATGGTTCAAAAGAAATCTATGGCAATAGGAGATTGATTCGCGTTAAGAATTCTCCTTCGGAGGGATTTGCTTCTACTTCATCAAATAGTGTAAGTAATTCCATAAGCAGTGGTGCAAAAGTAACCCACGAAAGGTTTGGCATAGGAGTGGTGCTTGAGGTTGAAGGTGATGGTCAAAACCGAAAGGCAACCATAGATTTTACAAATGCTGGTAAAAAAACCCTCCTGCTTAAGTTTGCCAAACTGAAGGTTATTGATTGATTTACTAATTACAACCTTTTTTATATTTCAATACCCATTACAGTAACATCGTCAATTTGCTCAACATCATTGCCCCCCTGATTCATCCAATCAATAAGTGTTTTTTCCATAGCTTTGCCCTGTTCTACTATAGGTAAAATGGAGGTGTTGGCTATTAACTCCTTGAATGATTTAGCCATAAATTTACGGTAATCAGTACCACCAAATTGATCTGCAAATCCATCTGTAAACAGGTAAAGCCTATCGCCGTTCATCAAACTAATTTCATGATTTGTATATTCATCCATAATGGTATGAATGGCTACAGGCATTTTATCGGCTCTAATCTCGTGGAGTGAACTTTCCTTAAAAGTAAAAAATCTGTGTTTAAGGTCTTGCTGTAATTGCTCATTTTCAAACCCCTTGGCATTCTTACGAACTATATACAGGGGGTTATTAGCACCTGCCCAAAGGCATTTCCTGGTTTCAAGATTTATGGCAATAAGACTCATATCCATTCCATCTTTTTGTTCGTTCTGTTTGCCGGTTTGTTTTAACGCTTCGATAACTGCCTTACGAAGTTCATTCAAAACTTTGGCTGCATTGACAACTTCTTCCTTTCTAACAATTTCGTGTAAAAAGGATATACCCAGCATGCTCATGAATGCTCCTGGAACTCCATGTCCAGTACAATCCACAACGGTAACAATTATCCACTGTCCTACCTTTGCTGCCCAGTAAAAATCGCCGCTAACCACATCGCGAGGTCGGAAGATTATAAAATGGTTTGGTAAATACTCATTTATTAAATCATGACTTGGTAAAAGAGCTTGCTGAATTCGTTGGGCATAGTTAATGCTCGATCTAATATCTTCAAGAATATTTTCTATATGCTCTTTTTGCTCCACTACCTCCTTGGTACGCTGTCTAACTATTTCTTCTAATCTTCGATTTTGAACTTTAAGCCTTCTGATGTTATACTGTATGATGAAAAATACTAAAATGATTGATGAAAGTGTGTAAAGTGCGTATGCCCATAAACTCCTGTACCAGGGGGGTAAAATCTTAAAACTCAAACTAATCTCATTCCCAAGTTCATCGTGGATATTCTTTGCAACCATGAGCAATTCATAATCGCCTTCCCGTAAATTTGATAACTGAATATTACCCTGATTTGTCCATCTTGTGTATCCTTTATCAACCCCTTTTAGCATCCATGAGTACTGTGCTCCAATTCCATTATCGTGGTATGTTGACGAGATGCTAATATTTAATGCATTCATGGAAAAGGGAATAACAAATTGCTTTTCGTTTAGGGGAACATCTCCATACCAGGCTGTTGAATCGTATCCGATGTTTATGGAACGTAAAAGAAGATATGGTTTTGCATAGTATGATTTTATTAATTTTTGTTGATTTACAATGGCTAAACCTATATCGCCTCCAACAAATAATTCATTTCCTTGCTTTTCTATTGTGTTTATTCTGCCAAGTTGTAAGGTGATGTAGTCATAATTACTTGGTATACTATCTCTCATGGAAATGGAGTATACATGATAATCCAATGCAGCGTATGATTCGACTTCGTCGAAATAAAAAGCAGTTATGGATTTGTCGTAAGATGACTTTGGAAAATCAACAAAGTCAAAATATCCTCGCAAGTCATCAACACTTAAAGTGCTATCATTTAATAATGTGTAGATTTCTTCGGGATAAACAAACCTCAGCATACCATCTGAAGTAGCAAATACAACATTATCGTCCGCGTTGTGCGAACAAATCCAATCGGGGGGTAAACCATCATCCGAACCCATATAAAAATTAATGTTAAACTTAAGTGTAGGGTCAACTAGTATTTGAAAAACACCGCTATTCTTTGTACCTAACCAAATCTCACACATTTTGATTGAATCATGAATTTTATAGGCAATTCCATAAGTATCGCCCTTAATCTCATCAATATTTTGAAGTAAAGTTTGTGTTTTACTTTCAATTATCTGAACACCTCTAATGCCTGCTGAAATAATCCAATCTCGCTCAGGAACATATTTTAAACTGTTAGTATAGCGCTGATTGATATTAATGACATTACTACCATCGTATAGCCATAACCCATTCTCTGTGCCAATCCATAAACCTTTTGGTGATCTCTCAATAGCCCAGACGCCTCCACTACCTTTTGTTTCTGAAACTTCATCAAAGGCCTTCATCCCTATCGGGTGATTTATAAAAAGGCCAACAGAAGTACCAACAAGCAGGTCTTCTCCCATTTTACCAATCGCTTGCACAGTGCCATAAAGCCCCGACGACTGGTTGAAGTATGAGAAAGGGCAAGTATAAAGTAGTCTACTAACTCCCCTTTGAGTAGCTGCCCAAAGATTTCCATATTCATCCTCAATAATATCCTTTATGTCAGAGGACAACATTCCTGAATTTTCTGAATATTCAATGATAATATTTAACAATTTATCTAATATCAAAATTCCATTTTTCGCTGTCTTCAGAGCGTAGTTTCCATCGGATAACTTAATTCCTCCAATAACCTCTGCGTTAATCAATTTTGTGTTATAGGCTATATCCCTCTTTATCCTGGTGAAATTACCTTTATCCCATATCCATAATCCCTTCTCCATGGTAACAATTAGCTTCGAATCCTCCTGGAATGGTAGGATTACAAATATTCCGAGATCAGAAAAAACATGTCCATTCGGGGCAAGTGAAAATTTAATCCCGTCAAATTCTAGAAGGCCAACACCTCTTTCTCTAACATAGAGTTTTTCATCGACAACAAAGGCTAGATGAAAAGAAGTTTGGGGATTGACAATGGTAATTGAATCGTTAAAGTAAATAAATAACTTTTCCTCCGCCTGAAATACAATTTGTTGTTTCCAAACTATGGTTTTCCATATTCTAGAAAAGCCACTTTCATCTATCGGAAGTTGATTCGACAAGGAATAATATTCCAATTTACCTAAATCGTTGGCTTTAAGAACGCCAAATTCTCCTTGTGAGCCAACAAAAACAGTATTATTATATACAGCAAGGGATGTAATATGTACACCAGACTTTACTGGGATAAACCTCCAAGATGTACCATCAAATTGAAGTATACCAAAAGCGGTTCCAATATATATTATACCATTATCATCTTCTGCAATAGCATGTGTATAGGATGAGTATTGTTGACCATACTCAGCGGGAGTATAATTTGAAATGGGTTGGCGTGTTAACTGCGAAAAGGCAGAGGTGAAAAGAATTACAAGTACTGAGATAAGGGTAAACTTTTTCACAATAAGCTTGTTTTTACAACTTTTGAAAAATAAAGGGGTGTTACGAATATAATTTTTCACACCCCTTTATGCTGTATTTAGTAAGTATTAAATTTCAAGTTTGTATTCCTTCTTGAGCCATGTTTCTAAGTATCCCCTATCAATTTTTCCATAGAAGGAATTAAGGTAATCGTAAACTTCAGAAAGAATAATATCAAAAGGCTTTCCTTTAAACTCCTCAAAGATAATGTCAATTTCAGGTTTAAGCTGCTTGCTGCTGACAAAAATTGGTTCAAATGAATTTATCAAAATGGATTCGGGCTGTTCTGTTCCTTTCTGATAGTAGTATAAATTAAATTGATTTACGTTTTGGCTTTCAATAGCATTTCCATCAACAGTAAAAAGTTCATTTTTATCAACAACAAGAGTATCTAGACTAAATGACAGCTTTTTGTTAATGGTTTCATCATTATAGTTGTATCTAATAAAGAAGAATTTATTATCCTCCATTGGGAATTCGGCTGATCCAATTTTCAACTTTATGCAATCAATGATTAGCAGCTTATCATCAAATATACTTTTTAACTCTGCCATGCCTGAAACTGCTCCGCTTCGTGCACTTACTGAACTTATGGCAGGTGCAAATGCAGCTTTAGAAAAAGCATCGGATGCATTCTGCTCGGTTAGCACCACTCTACCCCGCTCTGAGTTGATCATGGCTGCACGGGAGTTGGGTTTTCTGAAGTCAAAATTATCATCGCTGTATATCTCCACACCATTTTCAAGGGTAATGTTGGCCTTGGTGGCCACAATCTCGCCATTGACTGTAATTACCTTAAAGGGTAATTGAGCATGCATAATACTCACAATCAAAAAGAGTACTGGAAAAAGAATAATTTTTTTCATGATCTTGAATTTGATTTGCTGAAATATTTCTTTGATAAAGTTTTTCTCTTATTCGCTATTCATACAAAATTAATACCTTTTTTCTCAAAATGAAACATTTATCTCTAAAAAAACAACTACTCCAACAACACAAACGCTGCCCAGAAATAGGGATCGTATTGCTGCCTCATTTTATGCTGAGTTTGAGTAAATGCCTTTTTCAAATCCTTTTCCTGAACCAGCAATGTATAAAAATTTCGCATAAACTCAGCAGTTTCCTTATCGGGTACCTGCCACAAACTCATGATCAGAAAGTTGGTGCCAGCCATTTTAAAAGCTCTCTGTAAACCGTAAACACCTTCGCTACCCGCAATATCACCCAAGCCTGTTTCGCAGGCTGACATCACCACTAGTTTGTTCTTTCTTAAATCAATATTAATAACCTCCAGCGCAGTTAACACCCCATCTTCACCCTTCACCGCCTTGGCACCGCCCCAGTAGTCATTTACTCCAGCAAAAACGAGCCCTGAGCGCATTAATGGGTTTTGATTTTTCACAAAGTTGTTCATCCCAAAGTTGGGGAACCCTCCCCTAAACTCTACTTCCCCTACCTCTTTCAACGACTCAACGATCAACCTAATTTCCTCCGGATCAGGAAAAAAGAAACCATGTGTGGCCACATGCAACAAATGGCTAACAGGTGCCAGTGTTTTGAATTTATCCTCAGTGGCAAGAGTATCGGTAACCGCAACAACCTGATTAAATTGCCCTTCGAGTAAATTTTTAATCATCAGAGTTTCATCCAAGGTACCCTTGAGGTAATTCCAAGTTTCACTCGCACTAGGCATTGTTGAATAGGTTATGCCACCAAATAGTCCAATGACCATATCCTGATCAACAATCAGTTTATCATCGCTAATGACGTTAGCCGTTGTACTTAAAATATGCAGATTAATGTCGTCAATTAGGTAGTTATCTAAGCTTGAACTAATGGCCGAGAAAGCTATCTTGTGCAGTAAGCCTGTTGGTGATATATAAATAGCTTTAGTGCCCTGAAGGTAAAGCTCCATGGGTCTCCAAATAATATTGTAAAGGGTGGTATTCTGCTGTTCATTTTTTCCATATATGCTATTAATATACTGATAGTTGTTCCCAGCGTAGCTACCAATAAATTTCTGAAGTTCTTTCTCTTCAAAAAGAGGAACCATTAGTGGATTTTCGCAATCGGGTGTAACAATCAATGCACAGTACATAATGCTATCGCGTCCGTGCCTAAAATGGGTGAACTCAATTGCCACCTCCCCTTCCTTAAGTCCCTGTTTTACAGCAGTCCATTCAATTCTAAGCGATTTCTCAAAATCGCTGAATTCAGATGAACCCCTCACCAGTGATCTTTCCAACTCGTTGGCCTTTTTTTCCAAATCCTCTGCGCTTGCCGTACGTTCTTCGATGGGCAAAGTGTAAAGTTTTACCACTTCCTGCTTTATCCGAATCCATTGCTCGAAGAGTTCAATGAGTTTCTCATCTTTGCTGCCTAGGATAGCATTTCGCATAGCCGTACTAGATTTTAACAAGATCCCCTTATTTTTAAGAAGGTCGTTGTACACTTCCTGTGTGATATTGGGGTTGGTATTCTTCCTTTGCAGAGCAAAGGAGTGAAACCTGTCGAAGTCCTCGGAAACTGTTCTGAAGAACAACTCCTTTTCACTCTCAGAAAGAATGGAAAAATTTCGATTAATGTCCTTGTGATTCATGCCGATCACATTGAGATATGCATCCTCTGCCCACTCGGGGACAAATGTGGCATTGTGAGCCCAGGCAAGCTGCCTGTATGCTTCCTTGATAACACTTTGCATATCAATTTCTTTAGCAACTTCAAGGCTTTGGGTTGCATAATCAATAGCAGTATTGTAATCATACACCTCCAGCTTAAGGGCTGCTATGCTTCCTAATGCTAAAGCCATTCCTTGCTTGTCGTTTATCTCCTGGCTCATGCTATACGATTGCCTGTAATATTCTTCGGCTTTCTCGTAATTTTTTAAATGCTTATACACATTACCCATATTCATAAGACTTGTTGATAAGCCAAGTTTATCCTCAGAATTTTGCTTTATGGCAAGCGATTTTTCGTAGTACTCATTGGCTTTATCAAAATCACCCGACTGTTCATAAATTACTCCCAAGTTATTGTACCCATACGAGGCTCCCTCCTGGTTGTTTAAATCGAGATAAATCTCCAGGGCTTTCTGGTATGAGTCACGAGCCTTGGGAAGATCTCCAAGCTGTCGGAAAACAACCCCAAGGTTGTTGTGAACCGCTGCCATACCATCTTTGTTGCCCATTTCACCTACAATCCTAAGGGCTCTTTCGAAGTGCGAAACGGCTTTAGGGAAATCTCCGGTAATCTGATGTATTAGTCCCATGGTATTTAGGCATACCGATGCCTGATTGGGGTTGTCAATTTCAATATGTAAATCCAGTGCTTTCTGGTAGTTTTCAAGGGCAATTGTGTACTGCATTTGCATTCGGTATATATCTGCAATACCTTGATAAGAATCAGCCATACTATGGGTATCTAATGAGCTATTGTCAATGTTGGCTTTAAAGAACTCCATGGCGGTGAAATACCGTTGCTCCTTTTGAAAAGTTCTTCCTATTAACACATTAACACTAGCTAACCCGAAATTATCATTAACTTGCTGATAAAGTTTCATGGCTTCCTGATAATACTCTCGGGCTTTATCGAAATTGTTAATTCTTTCCTGAATATCTGCAATGCTTATGTAGGATTGCGCCATTGTTTTAGGATTACCAATTTGCCTTCCCAATGCCAAATACCTTTCAAGATAACTCGAAGACTTCTCGAAATTTTTCAGCTGATAATTTATGTTGCTCAGGTTAATTAAGGCATCGAAAACAACCTGTTCACTTCCAATTTTCGTGGCTATCGATAAAACTTCTTCCCAATATTGTAAGGATTTATTGAAGTCTTGAAGGTTATAATTTATAGTTGCAAGATTGTTCAATGCCAAAACCTCTTCACTCTCACTTTGAATGCTCCTTGATATTTCCAGCAAATGCTTGTAATACATATGTGCAACTTCCATTTCGTCATTTTTATAGCTAATTGCCCCAAGGTTTGTCAAACAAAGGGCTGCTTTCTGCTTATTATTAACCTGCAGGGCAACATCCAGCGCTCTACTCCAAAATGGCTTTGCCTTTTCAACTTCCTCGAGCTGCATGTACAAAGCTGCAATGTTAATGAGATCTTCAAGGGTTTCGAGCGGAGTAATTGATAGTTCCTGAATTTTAAGCAACTGTTCATAATAATCAGCAGCCAGGTAATAATTGCCTTGATTAGCGTTTAATGCCCCCAGATTACCTAAGCAGTATATGATACCCTTTTCATCATTAAGCTCTTTGTAAATGGATAGGGATTTTTCGAAGTATTCGGCTGCTTTTCCCAACTTTTTGTCCTTGGCAAAAACAACTGCTAAATTATCGGAAGCGTAGAGTGCTAATTGGGGTTGCCCTATTCTAAGGGCTAGTTCAACAGCTAAGGATAAATTATAGCATCCCTGTTCAATGGACTTTTTTTGCACCAATAAAAGTCCCGAGCGAGCTAAAGCCACTGTGAGATAGTATTTCTCAGCATCAATGGCAGTATCCAGCCATTGAGATAAGAACAAAGAATCATGTACTTGAACAGGGACAATTGAGTTGTACCAGTACAACGCACTATCGGGGTTAATGGTTTGGAACTGATCCCCAATTTCTAACTTGATATGCATTTGTGCAGCGGGGTTGGTTTGATGCTTAAGAGTTGTTTTTAACTCTTCGATCCCCTGCTGACTAAAACCCTGAAGGCTTGATAAGGCAATAAATGCCAATGAAAGAAATAGTTGCTTTATCATATTTAAGTTATTAAAAAATCATATTATCGTTTTAATATTTGTGAAGAGTACTAATACTTTTCAATTTGATTAACACTAATTAAGCTAAGTTAATAATAAACTTAAAATAGTTCTATACAGAAATTTATTAATCATCAAATAAATATCTAATTGATTATTTACTTCATTAAAAAAATTTTACAATAGTTTATTTACCTTCGTTTTATCTTTGCTTGAATCAAATGTTTTTGTAATTTTAGTTGAAATTTTTGATCTTTCTCAACAGTTTTTTAACAACCTACATCCAAATGCCAATTAGAAAAAGAATAAAATATGCGATCATATCATTGAGCGCAATAATTTTTTTACTCACTATTCCATCCCACAAAGTGGCCGCTCAAGTTTCTGAACCACAAAAAATTGGAGGGTGGGAGAATGTTCAGGGATTCACCATTAACCAAAATGAGGATTACATGGTTTTATCGTTAATGGTAATTGGTCGAACCCAACTTTTTGAGACCCGAATGGAAAATGGCGTTTGGACTGAATTGCAACCCATAAATACTATCAACAAGCACCATGGAGATGGCTATGATATTGATGGTCCATCGCTTAATTATAATGGAAGGTATTTATTTTTTCATGCAAACTTCCCCGATTCAAAGGGTGGGTTTGATATTTACTATTCAAAAAAAGGCTCTGATGGCTGGGGTGAGCCCATTAATATTGGCAGTCCAATAAATTCTTCTTCTGACGAAATGTACCCAAGCATAACCCCAGGAGAGGATAGGATTTTCTTTTCTCATAGAAAAAGTGATGAAAACATTAAAAAACCAAAGGATACCCCTCAATGCCAAGTAATTTTTTTGTCAATAAAAAATGTTAATAATTTATGGGGAGATCCTACACCTCTTCACGATGGAATTAACAGAAACTGTGAGTTTTGTGCCAATGTTTCCATTGATGGTCGAACGGTTTTCTTTTCCTCCATTGAACCAGATACATACCGAGAAGGATATAATCTTTACTACACACGCGAAGTGCTTCAAGACAACTGGCTTGTTCCTCTAAAAATTGAAAATGCGGCATCTGAAGCCACAAACATTAACCCTGTTTTTGTGAATGGTCGTGTATATTTCCTTCGGAAATGGCAAGCACGCCGACAGGAATTTGGTAGCATTTTCAAAGTAGAAGTACCCGAAAGTTTTTATCCACAAAAAACCTTAACCTCAAAAGGAAGAATAATATCTCAAGCCACTGGATATCCAATAGATGCCACTCTTACTGTTTTTGAGCCAACCACACTGAAGGTTATGGGAACTTATTACAGCGATGCACAAACCGGATCATTTGAATTGCCCTTACTTGATGGATACAACTATATTGTTGACGTGCGAAAACATGGTTTTTCTTTTGCAAGTTTTATGGTTGATTATAGAGATGTTGAAAAGAAATTTGCACCTGAACAAGTTGAACTTTTTGAAAGAATTGAATTAGTTGTATCCGTTTATGACAGCGAAATCTTTAGACCACTCGATGCAAAAGTGACTGTTGAAAACGGTAAACAAAAGGGACAGTACTTTTCAGGCAATATAGTTGAACCAGGTATTTATTCTTTCTCCCTGCCTTTAGGCTATGAATACACAGTAAACGCAACAGCCGATTGGTTTGGTGAGAACTCATTCAAACTGGATGTATCTGATGATGTTATTTTCAGGAGGTTTGAGAGAACACTCCCCCTTGAGGCAAATAAAAGATCCTTTGAAATTCTTATTGCAGATTCCGAAACCGAGGAGGGACTTGCTGCTGAAGTACTTATCAGAAACCTTAATCGCGACGAAACCATAATCTTCTCAGCTGAAGATGTAAAAAATGGGAAGGTAACAGCAATGCTTAGAGAGGGTGATGAGTATGAATTCACCATTAGGGGTGCTCAGGGTTACTCTTTTCACAATCAGGTTGTTGATCTAAGTAAACAGGAGTCGTCTACACTTACCGCTGAGTTGATTCCGCTAAAAGCACAAACATCTATACGTTTGAATAATATCAATTTTGGCTCAAACTCTGCAGAATTAACCTCCGAATCTTTCCCTGAACTTAATAGAGTAATTACTCTTTTACAGGATAACCCAAATATTGTAATCGAAATATCTGCTCATACCGATAATGTTGGGAATACCAGCTATAATCTTTTGCTATCCGAAAGGCGAGCACAAGCTGTAGTTAGATATCTTTTAGATTTCGAAGTACCCAATGATAGAATAGTTGCTAAGGGATATGGTTTAACAAAACCAATGGTCCCTAATACTTCTGATGAAAATAGGGCACTTAACCGCCGAGTTGAGTTCAAAATAATCGACATTCTTGAGGGCGAAGCAACAGAAGAGATTTAGCCCATAAGTTAGTAAGTAGAATATTAGAATCTTAATAAAGTATTTAAAAACCTAGACATGATATCCCCTAATAAAAAAAACATACTCCAAGCATTAATCTTGTGCTTATTATTGCTGATGTCCAGCAATATTATTTCTTATTCTCAAGAAGTCAAATACGAAGATATCTATAACCAGATTGGAACTTTGAAGCCTCAGCAACTTTACTTTAGGCTTTACCTTTACCAAAATCAAAATCCACACTTTGCCAACACATACGTTCAGTTAGGTTATACAGCGGAGCAAGTATTAAAGGAATTAGACCCACTTCGTGATTTCGAGCTGGCAAATTATTGGGTTGGCAATGCTGTACTTTACTACTCCCTTTTCTCTCGATTCCTCGATGCTAACGAAGTAAGGCGAAACAGAGAGTATTATTCCAACTTACCCATCGAAACAGCGGGGAAAAGAATTGAGAATGAGGATGTGTTAAACTATGTTTATCAAAGAAGCAATTTCTTCAACAACTACAAGGATTCGGTTGCTCTAATATATAAGGCTTTAGAGAAATCAAAGGATCACTACAATAACTGCGTTAAAATATTTAATCAAATCAATGAAAACTACGACAACCTTAACGAAGTTCTTCTGCATACAAATCCTACTTTCTTAACAACTTTAGAATCTCTGGAAAAAGAGTACTCTGAGTGCATAGAATCGTTCAATAGCTATAAATCTCTCTTAAATGCTTACCCAATTAGAGGGTATTATCAGGTATATAGGCTGAAAGATATTGAGACTTATCGCCTCGATGGGATTACCAATAGTGATTTTCTAAAGGACACCTTTGATCTTTGGGATTATGGAAAATGGACGAAAAATATTTTGCAAATATATAATAGTGACATAGTTGCATTACGCAATGAAATTGCATCTATTCAAAAAATGTTTAATGATAATCGAAGAAAGATATCTCTATTAGAGAGTATTGGTCCAGAAGAAAAATTTACTTCTTTTGACGATTTATTTCTTTTTAGGCTAGGAAAGTACGATAATAATTCATTGGTAAGAGAGCTATTTCGATACCTTGAAGGGAGGCAGGATTTTCTAGTTATTGAAAAATCTCCATTAAACAACCCCATCGATAGTACTTCTGATTTAATGAATCGAAAGTTAAGATACTACCATCGATTATCGCAACAATTAATTTCAACTGAAAAACTGCTAAACGCATACAAGGCTGCCATAAATCAAGAAAGGATTAGTCGGTTTAATGTGTTTTTCAATCAACAATATGGAGGTGAAACCGGTCTAATTCGGTTTGCCAATCAGGAAAAACAGCTCCTTGATCAAACCATGAACAGTGCTTTAAACAACCTTAAATCTTATCTTGAAAAAGAGACACTTACCAGGATTATGCTAGGTAGTGCAACCGGTACTCGTGGAGTGTCTATTCCTTTATACCCATTATCACCTCAAAGCCCTGAATTTAAAACTCAAACCTATTTAACCAAATATGTGTTCGATATTCAAGGAGAACCAAAATACACTTCAGGTTCTATCCAAAGACCTGGTCGAAGCCCAATGGCTTTTGTAGCAAAAGTTGATGCTAACAAAAAGGTTGAATGGGTCCGCGAGGTTGGTGCAAAAGGGAGAGATGTTTTACCGAAAGGTGATGCTGCAACCCATGTTAAAGGATTCGATCAGGGTTGCATGGCAATAATTAGTGGCAAGATGTCGGAAGATGAATACAGTAACAGGTTAATCAGGTTAGATGATAAAGGGAAGGATGTGTTTGACAAAAAGATTGATATTAGTGCAATACCTGTTTTCTTCGATTTCGATGATATTAACCAGATAAGTCTAATTGGTTTTGGAAATAATAATTTCGATACTCTGAATATTTACAATGGGTTTATTATTACAAAAGCCGATTCACTGGGGAACATTCAATGGCAAGCACCCATCGATATACAAGGACAACTTATTGACATGATTCGAGCAGAGGGTAAATACTTGGCATTTTTCAACTTTTTATCATTGGATATAAATGGGAGTAAAGTTAATGCTGGTAAGGATGATCAGCATATGGCACATGTAGTTGTAGAATTCTCTGAAGAAGGAAGATTAATAAAACATACTCCAATCCTTTCCAACGAAAGTTTCTGTATCAATCGTATTTTTAGCATCTCAAGCAATGAGATTAACCTTTTGGGTTATAGTAATGGGCAAAGCCAATTGGCCAGCAAGTTAAAATACCTTATCATGTCCTCCCAAGGTGAAATAATATACAAAAACTTCGAGGGTAAATAGTTTTTGGGCAAACTTTGTAATAGCATAATACAGGATTTATCAACATTTTAAACTTTTCTATGCTTTATCGATCTTATTATAAATTAGCTTTTTAGAAATCAGTTCATCTTCATTTTGGTATTTTTTTTGCGGTAATTACATTTATTAATCTAACAATTATTCGAACGAAAATGAGACTTAAAACAATCATCCTTCTCTTTTTTCTATCGACCTCAATCTGTGCGCTTTCACAGGAAACCAAAACTGTAAGCGTTGAGAAGAACAGATTTAACCTTGTTGAAGAAATGACCTTAAAAGATCAAATGCTCGATTCGATATTTTATAAAGGAAGAGTATACTTTAACGATGGGAACTACACAGAGGCTTATCTGAATTATAACCTATTAACAAACAGCATCTTTTTTCTTAATGATGAGAAAAAAGCTTTTCAACTTGTGGGATTACCCGAAATTTCTACTATTCTGTACGGGAAAAGAACTTTTATTCCTATTAACTCAAAAGAGGTAGCTGAAGTCATTGAGACTCTCAACGGCCAAGTTCAACTCTTACTAAATCGAAAGGTTGAAGTTAAAAACACTGCTGAATACAGAGGAGCATATGGTACCTCAACCGTTACATCTTCTGTTACAACCGTCAACACTTGGGATGACGTAGGTGCTCAGAGACCAATAAATAGATCTACAGATATTGAGATTTCGCTAAAATCTCAGTATCTCCTAAAAAAAGATAACAAAATAATACCTATTAACAGACTTCGCGACCTGCGAAAGATTTATCCTGATAAATGGGAACCGCTAAAAGAGTTTGTGCAAACAAATAATCTAAAGTTTAACAACAAGAAAGACGTTGTAAGCATGATTAAATTCTGCAATGAATAGCTAAATTTTTTTCTTGATAGATCTATAGAATATTTTTTCAATTTAAGGACTCCCCTTTACTAAGAGGAGTCCTTTTTTACCATAGAAATTGTAAACCATCTCATGTTTAACGAATATTATGAGAGTACTTTTCCTTTGGATTCTTTTTATAAAAATGTATTTTCAAACTACTGGATATTCAAGTTACAATATATCAAAGTTGTTGGAGGTCATTCAATTTTACTATATTTGCACTACTTTTTTTTAATCTCCGATTATTTTTTTTCAAGCAAATAGAACTGTATCATGCCAAAAATACTTGTAATCGACGATGAACGGGCTATTCGTAATACTCTTAAAGAAATCCTTGAGTACGAAAAGCATGAGGTTGACCTAGCCGAAGATGGGATTTCAGGAATTGAACTTTTTCAAAAGAATAATTACGATGTGGTTCTTTGCGATATCAAAATGCCACAGATGGATGGAATAGAAGTTCTCGATCAACTTCAAAATCATTCTGCCGAAGTCCCTGTTATTATGATTTCTGGACATGGAAATATTGATACTGCAGTTGAAGCCATTAAAAAGGGTGCTTTTGATTTTATCGAAAAACCCCTTGATCTGAATAGAATACTTATTACCATTCGAAATGCAACCGATAAGACCACTCTAATAAAAGAAACTAAGATCCTCAAAAAACAGGTAAATAAAACTTTCGATATCGTTGGCGAATCAACAGCAATACAAAAGGTTAAGGAGATTATTGATCGGGTAGCACCAACTGATGCAAGGGTTTTAATTACCGGGGCAAATGGAACAGGTAAAGAGCTGGTAGCCCGTTGGCTACATGAGAAAAGCAACCGAGCAGAAATGCCTTTCGTTGAGGTAAACTGCGCAGCAATACCATCCGAACTTATCGAGAGCGAGCTTTTTGGTCACGAAAAGGGAGCATTTACCTCAGCCATAAAGCAACGTAAGGGTAAATTTGAGCAAGCCGATGGCGGCACCCTTTTTATGGACGAAATTGGTGATATGAGTTTAAGCGCACAGGCCAAGGTACTCCGAGCTCTTCAAGAAAACAAAATAACCCGCGTGGGCAGTGACAAGGATATAAATGTGCATGTAAGGATAATTGCTGCAACTAACAAAAACCTTCAGGAAGAGATCGAAGCAGGAAGATTCAGGGAAGACTTATATCACCGCTTGAGTGTAATCATTATACATGTCCCAGCCCTAAATGAACGTTTAGAAGATATTCCCATTCTGGCAAGGCATTTTATTGATCTAATTTGCGAAGAGTATGGGATGCCCGCCAAAAATATTTCCGAAGATGCAATTACTGCACTTCAGGACAACTTATGGACTGGAAACATCCGTGAATTCAGAAACGTGATTGAACGGCTAATCATACTATGCGATAAGGAAATTTCCGGGAAAGATGTAAAATCTTTTTCTCAGCCAATCTTCAAGTAGAAATGGCTATTAATTTTTAAAAAAGAAGCAAGCAGATGATTGACTAAGGTTATCGTCAGTTTGTTCCTCAACCAGTTTAGTATCTATCTGATCAACAAAAATATCAGCCAAACATAAGAAAGGGGGAATGTTATTACCATTCTTTCGAGCAGGAAAATAAACCACTTGCTGATAAAAGAAGTTGGGATTTCCTGACATGTAGATATCACCAATTAGGTATAATATGGTTTTTGTGTCACGCATTTTTGTTCAAAAATTCATTTTATTAAAAACCAATACAATATAACAACTTTTTTTTCATATTGCAACATTCAATCAACTAATTTTTAGATGATATGGGTCATTTTTTGCATTTTTTAAGAATTATGATAAAAAAATTAATAAGCTTATTAATCGGATAGAATATAATAAAACAATTTTTATAGCACTTATTATGGATTAACTTCTCGCCCCATCTGCTACAAACAAAAAAACTCTGGATTTCACCAGAGTTTCACTTACATTCGGGTGGAAGATGGGGCTTACCGATACGGCTACGCCTATCGGGACAAGCTTCTCGCCCCATCTGCTACAAACAAAAAAACTCTGGATTTCACCAGAGTTTCACTTACATTCGGGTGGAAGATGGGGCTTCCCGATACGGCTGCGCCTATCGGGACAGGCTTCTCGCCCCATCTGCTACAAACAAAAAAACTCTGAATTTCACCAGAGTTTCACTTACATTCGGGTGGAAGATGGGGCTTCCCGATACAGCTTCGCCTATCGGGACAGGCTTCTCGCCCCATCTGCTACAAACAAAAAAACTCTGGATTTCTCCAGAGTTTCACTTACATTCGGGTGGAAGATGGGGCTCGAACCCACGACCTTCGGAACCACAATCCGACGCTCTAACCAGCTGAGCTACATCCACCATTTTGCGGATGCAAATATAGAAACTTTTTTTATTACTGTAAATATCCAAAAAATCATTTTTTTACGTTTTATAACGATTAGCATTCAGCAATATAATTTTGACGCTCTTGCATGGAGTACCTCAACTCGGATAATTTTCAAAATTATGCTGAATGTCTATAGACATTATACCACTGTAAGCGTTACAACCTTGTCTGCCGAAAGGCAGGTTCGACATTGTATTTTGGAACGCACATTGGTATTAATAGGTCAATGAAATAGAATAACCGTTTGTTCCAGTAATTTATACTTGCATTGCCCGAATTTCAATATTATTCATAAATTGCAGCATAAACTAGCAATGATCATTCTAAAGAAAATATCGATTAATAATACAACAAGCCTTCAGGCATTCCAACTAATACGTTACATCGCATTAATTGGAATAAGCATTTTTTTTACAAAATTTGGATTAAGTCGTAATGAAATTGGTATTTATGAAACGGTTCTATTTATATCTGGACTTTTAACCTTTTTCTGGGTTTCAGGCCTTACTCAGGCAATGCTTCCCATTATCAACTCAAAATTTGAGGAAAAGAATCCCAATCTTTTCAATGCATTTTTGGTGATGATTATATTTTCACTATTAACTCTAATATTGGGGTTAATTTTTGAGGGAATATTCAGAAAATTAGATAGTATAAGCCATTTCCAATATTACCAACTTGCAATTCTTTATACTTCCTTAAGCGCTCCGGGCAACCTAATCGAATATATTTATCTATTAAACAATAAGTTCAAAAGCATCATTTCCTATGCTATTATCGTTTTCACAGGTCAAGTCGCTGCAGTGTTACTAGCAATCCTATTGGGATATGGTATTTTAGGAGCGATATATGCTCTAATGGGCATTGCAATTCTTAAATTGTTTTGGGTTATATGCTTAGTGCTAAAATATTCAAAAATCTCAATATCAATCCCTTTCATTAAACATTTCCTTACACTTGGGCTTCCCTTGACTGGGAAACTGCTTCTCAGTGGTTCTGCATCATATATTGATGGATTGATTGTAACCTCGCGTTTTAATCTAAGTGCATTTGCCATATTCCGTTATGGTGCACGCGACCTTCCCCTCGTAACCCTTATGGCAAATGGCTTGAGCAACTCCTTGCTTCCCGAGTTTGCACAAAAGGAAAAACTTAATGAAACAATGCAACAGCTAAAACACCGAACACAATGGCTTATGCATTTGTTATTCCCAATAACCATGGTTACGATAATTCTTTGCAAACCATTATTCCCAATTGTGTTCAACCCAGACTTTAAGGATAGCGCTGAGATATTTATGATTTATTTGCTTACCATTAGTAGCAGATTGTTTTTCCCCCAAACAGTTGCAATAGGCCTTGGAAAAACAAAAGCGCTACTGGGAATTTCGCTTGTGGAACTAATCCTGAATGTTACGTTTAGCCTTTTATTCATCCAATGGATTGGAATTGCAGGAGTAGCTTGGGCAACAGTAATTGCTTTTTGGGTTGAAAAAGTTTTTATTTCGTTATACCTTTACATTCGTTTAGGGATTAAACCCTCACAATATACCCCGATTAAAGGGTATGCAATATATAATATTTTAAATGCATTGGTTTTTGTTTCTGCATATCTTTGGTTATAGATTATAATCTTTAACAAACAACTTGATGTCATTACAGGAAACTATTACCGAGATTATTAATGATATTAAAAGGTTAAGTAATGGCGAATTAGTTAGGTTTCTTGGCCAGTCTAATATATTATACAGCATTGCATATGGTGTTACTATTCCCGAGTTAAGAAAGATAGCAAAACCCCATTATGGGAATCATCAACTTGCCCTTGAACTTTACGAACAGGACATAAGAGAATGTAAAATTATTGCTTCGATGATTGATGATCCTGCTCTTGTAACGGGTGAGCAGATTGACACATGGGCACAAAATTTCACCAACCACGAAATTGTGGAACAGGTTTGCAGCAACCTTTTCTGGAAATCGGAATATGCTCTCTCCCGCAGTATTGAGTGGTGCCTTAGCGGTGATGAGCTACTTCAGAAAGCGGGATTTATCATTGCCGCTAAGGCGGCAAGTATTACCGAAATAAATGATGTAGTATTTGAACCCTACATTGAGATCATTGAAAATCTGGATGATTTGCTAATATCACAAAACAAAACTACTGTAGACTTTGCCCTTAGGCAAATCGCCTTACGATGCGACTTCCTTAGCCAAAAAGTAATAGATGTCGCCAGGCAAATGTCTGAATCTGATAATGAACATAGGGCTTGGATTGGCAATCAATTATTATTTGAGTTGGAAGAAGGGCAGTAGTTCTATTTTCATCAATCAATCACTTCTAAATAACTCCTTCTCTGATTACATTATCAGTAAAAACCATTTAATCAGCCCATTAAAATCGAGTTTATATATCCAGCAATCTGAAAAATTTCACCGTTAAATAATGGAATAAATCCATTCTTCAATTATTTTTTTTATTTCGTCAAAAAGATTAGTAAATACTGGAATTCAACCTATTGTTTCATTAATTTTACGCAAGGAATTGTTTTCTTTTCTATCAGTTTATTAAATATCTTTTTTCTCTTCTTTCTTCTTTTGTTGGTTTTTTCATTAAATAGGTTCGAAAAATGAAACAAGAAATATTAAAACCTTAGCATTCCATAAAGGCTGAGTTTTAAAAGTTTTTCCAAAACAAGTATTGATTAACTGTCCAATTTTTTAAATTATTAGCTTAATGTAATATTTGATCTATCAGGTTCTTTTCAGTTGGTATTTACTTTAGTGCATTATAGTGTTACCGATTTTTTCTTAAACCAGCATTTAAATGCTTTTTGTCATGAAGCACTTTTTGTTAATCCTCATTGCTTTGTTTTTTACCCTTAGTGTAAAAGCACAGCCACCTTTCGATGATTGGGCTTACTTCAGTAAGATTTTAATCCACAATACCGATAATCCGAATACATTAACCGATTACTCGGTGCTGGTAGTAGTAAACACAGCTTTACTCATTTCCGAAGGAAAGATGAATGCCGATGGATCGGATATTCGCTTTACTTCCAATAATAGCGATAACCTTTCGTACTGGATCAATCCGGGTATTCAGAATGAGCTAGGGATAAATAACGAAAGCACCCATATTTGGGTTAAAGTGCCATTAATTTCAGAATCATCATCCGCTTCGATGTACTTGCTTTATGGCAACCCGGCTGCTACGGCCCAAAGCGATATAGGCTCTGCCTTTTTGCTGGGCGATGATTTTGATGATAACTCACTGAATGAGAGTATATGGCATGTGCATTACGATAATCAGGGCCTAATCATAGAGCAGAATCAGCGACTCGAGCACCATTCGCCTCAAACACAGCCTCAATCAAATTCGTGGCTTCACTCATTGCAGACATTCACCGAGCCTATTGTGCTTGAGATGCAGTTCAAGAAGGGTGGATACATATATCGTCAGGCTGGGTTTACCGATAGTTATGGCACCAATGCGAATAACTCTGCTCTCATTGGCTGGCAGGACTGGGGGCCCTTTGGCCCAAGTTCATTTATTGATGGGGTATGGTATGGATTCTACTTTGACGGGAGCAACTTTAGCATGTATAACCACCCTGAATATTACCTCAAGATTATCCGTAAGGAGAATGGAATTTTCAATTACTCATTGAATATCCCGGTAAATGAACCCGGTGGCCCACAAACCTGGAGCGCAGATATTGATCAGGCGATGCCATTATCTACTCCCCTTAATGTATATGCCTATGATGGAGCATATGGTTCACCATCTTACCCAAGGTTTGAGGACAATATCCGTGTTCGCAAGTACAGCAGCCCGGAACCAGTTATTGAGTTGGGGCCAACGGTTCCTTATGATCCGCAAGAACCATCATGGTACAAAACTATTGGAGGTACAACTGACGATTTGCCAGCCAGCATAGTATTTGATGGCATTGGAAATTTATACGTAGCGGGTTATTTTACTGGTACTGTAGATTTTGACCCAGGAACTGGTGTTGATAATATTACCTCAAACGGGGGAACAGATATTTTTCTTTCAAAATTCAGTAGTACTGGAAACTATATTTGGACTAAAACATTTGGCAGTACTGGAAATGATCTTGCTGATATCACATATCAGCGTAATATGATTTCGGTTGATAACAACAATAATGTGTACTTAGCATCCCACTTTTCGGGCAGTGTCGATTTTGATCCAGGAGCAGGAACAGATATTCAGACTAGCAATGGCGATACGGATGTGTGCTTAATTAAAATAAATGCCGATGGATCTTATGGATGGACAAAAGTTTTTGGTGGTTCATCCACAGAAACTGGCCAAAGCTGTACTATTGACAATTCAGGAAATATTTTTGTTGGAGGATCAATTGCTAGTAACAATATTGACTTCGATCCGGGTGATGGTCAGGATTTAGGATCTGGTACATATCAAAGTCCGTTTATATGGAAAATTAATAGTGACGGTTCCTATGGATGGAAGAAAATATTTAATATAAATATGTGGGGGTACAGCCAATTTAATGCCATTCGGTTTGATAATTCTCAAAATCTATTTGCAATTGGTGGTTTTGAATACACTATGGATTTTGATCCCGGCGTAGGAACGGATTACAAAACTTCGGGCGGTTATATGGATATATTTTTAACAAAACTAAATAGCGATTACTCATATAGCAATACAAAAACCATTGGAAGCGAAGCTGGGGTAAATAATCAACTAGCGTTTGATTTATTGATTCACTCTAATGGTTCACAGTATTACACGGGGAGCATCCAAAAGTACTCAGGTTCAGGTGCTGTTGATATGGACCCAACCAGTGGAACAGATATAAAAAACCCAGTTAATGGTGCTGATTTTTTTCTTACAAAACTTACAGATGAGAATACTTATGCTTGGACAAAACTATGGACTGGCACAGGATCTAGTCAAGGTCAATCAATTGCAATTAGTGAGACAGGTGATTACTATATTGCAGGCTTTTTTGCCGGAACATTAGATTTTGACCCAGGGGAAGGAATTGATTCTAAAACAGCTTTAGGGACATTCGATGTTTTTCTAATAAAGTTTAATGCCGATGATTCGTATGCATGGACTAAAACTTTTGGAGGAGCAGGTGCAAGTACCAACAATCCTTGCGTAAGAGTTTATAATGATAACATCTATCTTACAGGTAGCTTTACCGGAACTATTGATCTGGATCCTTCTTCAGGAGTTGTAGAAAAAACTGCAGTTGGAGGGTATGATATTTTTATTGTAAAATTAGATCTAGTTACTGTTGAAAATAATCTTGTTGCCCACTACCCTTTCGATGGCGATCCTTACGATATTAGCGGAAATAATTATCACCCCACTATAACCAGCGCCCTAACCCCAACTTCCGACCGGTTTGGCAATCCCAATAGCGCCTATTCATTCGATGGTTCAAGTAGTTATATTGATATTCCCCACCAGCTCGTTCCAACAGGTGGGAATGAGTACTCCATCTCGCTCTGGTTCAATGCCAGTGAGTTGAGCACAACTCAGGAGTTTATTTCGCAGTGGACGAATGCCAATGCGTATAATTCGTTTTTTCTTGGTCTAGAAAATGAGAATATCCGGTTTTCAGATAATTGGAACAGTGTTCCTGTTGGTGAATTGGAAACCGGCAGGTGGTATCACCTGGTGGCAATATCAACTTCCGATAACGCCTTTCTGTACCTGAATGGTAGATTAGCCGCTACAAAGGGATCGGCTCTTGCTTACACGGGTGTTGCAAATGTTATTATCGGCCGGCAGGGCGAACTCACTATGGAATATTTTAACGGCAGCCTTGATGATATCAGAGTATACGATTTGGTATTGACGCCGGCCATGATTTTTGATCTTTACCACGAGAATGGCTGGGCAACCGTTACCGATATCGATGGCAACGTTTATCCAACGGTTACCATAGGCACACAGGAGTGGATGGCTGAGAACCTGAAAACCACTAAGTACAGCAATGGTGATGCCATTGGCAATATTACCGATAACGGTGCCTGGGCTGCCTTAACCACGGGGGCCTACTGCTGGTACAACAACGATTACGAAACCTACGGCAGCATCTACGGTGCTTTGTATAACTGGTATGCGGTTGAAGACTCTCGAAATATTTGCCCAGCTGGGTGGCATGTGCCAACGGATGCTGAGTGGTACACCATGGAGAACTTCGTTGATCCTACCATTAATGATCCCAACGATACAGATTGGCGCGGCACCGACGGCGGTACTAAGCTGAAGGCCACTAACGGTTGGAATAGCGGTGGTAATGGCACGGACGACTTTGGTTTCTCATTCTTTCCGAGCGGTTACCGCAATTATATAGAGGGAAACTTCATTTCTGCTGGCGATTATGGTTACAGTTGGAGGAATACTGAGTCAGATGCAACGAACGCTTGGTTCTTGACTATGGGTTTCGGCTACGGAAATATAAGCCGCACCAACTATGATAAGAGGAACGGTTTTCCAGTCCGATGCCTAAAAGACTCAGAGCCAGCACCAACTCTGGTTGCCTATTACCCCTTTAACACCGATGGTGACGATGCCACCGGAAATGGCAATAACGGCTCAATCTACGGTGCAGCGCATACTACCGATAGGTTTGGCTCTGAAAACAGTGCCTTTAGCTTCGATGGCATTAGTTCATATTTCACAACCCCAATTAATCAAACCCAGCTGGGTTCAACCTATTCCATATCGTTCTGGGCAAAAATTCAGAACACCTCAAACTTCTCCTACTTTGTTTTCTACAATAACGATAACGAGAACAACCATAAAGTTCACCTTGTTGGTGTTTCAGGATCACTGTATTTACAGGTGGGCGATGTGGGTGATCCTGAAACCACCACTTTCAATTTACCAATAAGCAATTTTAATGTCTGGGAGAATATCACATTAACCTACGATAATGGGCTTTGGAAATATTACGTGAACGGAACCCTTGCCACTCAATTCTCGAAAACTGTATCAAGCCTTAACTTTTCGAAAATATACTGGTGTACCCATGAACCGATAACAAGTAGCGACTACTGGTTAAAGGGTAAAATGGATGATATTAGGATTTACAACTATGTTCTTTCCGAGTCGGAAATAACCGATTTGTACCACGAGGGTGGCTGGGATAACCTAAACAACGGCCTTGTGGCCAGCTACCCATTTGAAAATAGCGGGAACGATGAAAGCGGAAATGGGAATAATGCCAACCCCGGTAATTTCATTGAGCAGGGTGTAGACCGATTTGGAGGAATCACTGCCTATCTGTTCAATGGTTCTGACGACTACTTTATGGCGCCACATTCAGCATCAACTGATTTTACTGGAGAAATTTCCGTCAGCACATGGATCAATCCAACTCAAGTTAACATTGCACAGCAATCTATATCCAGCAAGGGTGGCGGTTGGAATAGAACAGGCTGGCTTCTAACCCTAAACAACAATAAAATCCGATGGCATCTTGGCAATGGTGCTATTGAAGGTTTAATCGATACCGATCAAACTATTTCGGCCAACCAGTGGACCCACGTGCTTGCGTTATGGAAGGATGGAATTATGAAAGTTTACATTAACGGTGTTAAGGACATCAATAGTGCATCGTGGGGATCGGGACTTTTTGCCAACACCTACGATCATTACATAGGAAGAACAGATAATGTTCCATTCTACTTCAACGGAACAATTGATGACCTGAGAATTTACAATATTGCACTACCAGAGGTGAGTATTCAACAGCTCTACGCCAACTACCACGGTCCAAAAGCTTTAGCTGCTTTCCCCGGCAACGAGGAGGTAACCCTAAAGTGGAGTTCAGAGCGAATCACCGAGATTACTCAGTTTGATATCTATCAGGATGGAATAAATGTTGGAACTGTTAATGTTTCCTCGGCAAATGATACGGTTTACACCGTTTCTGGGTTAACCAACTACCAGAACTACGAGTTCTACGTTACCTCAACCGATATGTATAGCAATGTAAGCCAACCATCCTCCACGGTTATCGCTCAACCCGGAGAGGTTGTTACCGATAATGATGGAAATACTTATAATGCAATTAAAATCGGAGAACAATACTGGTTAAAGCAAAATTTGAAAGTAACCCATTATCAAAATGGAGAGGTAATACCAGAGGTTACAAATGATGCTACTTGGACAGGTTTAACTTCCGGCGCATACTGCTGGTACAACAACGATTACGATAATTATGGCAGCACCTACGGTGCTTTGTATAATTGGTATGCTGTTGCTGATTCGCGAAATATTTGCCCCACAGGGTGGCGTGTTCCCACTGATGCGGAGTGGTACACTATGGAGAACTACGTGGATCCCACAATAGACGACCCCAATGCTATTCAATGGCGAGGTACCGATGGAGGAACCAAATTAAAGGCTACTAGCGGATGGTATGAAGACGGTAACGGTAGCGACATTTTCAGTTTTTCAGCTCTTCCGGGCGGCTACCGCTACTGGGACATTGGAACATTTTTCGCTGAGAGCACCAATGGCACATGGTGGACAAGTGCCGAGAGTAATGCTAATTACGCCTGGTACCGGGGCATAAACTACGACGTCAATCAGGTTCATCGGTATTCAAACCCTAAACAGTTCGGTTTTAGCGTTCGTTGCATTAAATATCATTCTGCAGATAATTTGGTTGCCCACTACCCCTTTAACGGCAATGCCAACGATGAGGGTGATAATGGGTACAATGGTACGGTTTACGGTGCCCAGCTAATACCCGACAGGTTTGGCAATGCCAATAGCGCCTACAGCTTCGATGGGGCGGATGACTATATCCTTGTTGGCGATCCGGTCCCTGAAAACCTTCTGATTCAGAACGAGATTACCCTTAATGCATGGATCTACCTGCCGGGAGCACCAACAAACCTGGGCATGATCGTGGGCAGTCAGTATGATCCTACCGTATCAGGAGCCAGCATTTTTATCGATAGCAGAGAGAATGCTGATGGGCAAACCAACCCATCAGGGCATATCCATTTCCAAATTGGAAATGGTACGTGGCATGTTACAAATTCAAGTACAGTGGTGCCAACCAATCAATGGGTTATGATAACTGCTACCAGAAAGGCCAATGAGGAAGGAAAAATCTACTACAACGATCAGCTTCAACCCTCACAAAGCATGGCTTGGGATGGCGGTATTACTTACGACAATACCTGGTTTGCCATTGGAAAGCAAAAATCGTACTCAGGAAGAGAGTTCTACGGCTTTATTGATGATGTTAGGGTTTACAACCGAGCCCTTAGTGAGGCAGAGGTTCAAGCCCTGTACAGCATTAATAACACATTACCTAACGTTACTACATCTATTGTAACAAATATCGGCTTCACAACTGCAACGGGCGGAGGAAATGTAAATGTCAGCGGAGGCTCTGATGTAACCGTCCGTGGAGTAGTTTGGGATATCAACGAAAACCCTACAGTTGAAAGCAACGAGGGCATCTCATCGGATGGAGATGGTCTCGGTGAATATACAAGTAATATTACAGAACTTGAACCCCAAACAACATACTACGTAAGGGCTTACGCCACAAATAGTGCTGGAACAGCCTATGGCCAACAGGAAAACTTTACCACCTTATCCACAACAGAACCTCAACAACCCTCAGGATCAGGCACTTCTGAAGATCCCTACCTAGTAGAAAACCTGGGCAACCTGTTATGGGTTAGTCAGAACGAATCATCATGGGATAATCATTTTAGGCAAACTGCCGATATCGATGCTGCTGAAACCACTTTCTGGAATGGAGGTGAGGGCTGGATGCCCTTAGGGGATGAAACAACAAATTTTAGCGGCTTATACAATGGCAGCAATTACCAAATAACCGGATTGCATATCAATCGACCAGACTCCGATTACCAGGGATTTATAGGTTTGGGCTCGTCTTTTACCGTTACCGGTTTGAGAATACTAGATGCCAATATCACAGGAGGAAACTCTATCGGGGGAATAGTAGGTAGTATGGAAAACGGCTCTGTGTTAACTTACTGTTCCTTCAGTGGGAATGTTAGCGGAAATGGCGATATTGGGGGATTAGCTGGTTATGCCTCCTACGGTGGTCTTTCGAAATGCTATAGCACCGGAACCGTTTCAGGCACAGCGTATAATACCGGTGGGCTTGTAGGGCATACAGAACAATTTGGAACTGACAGGTCGTATAGCAGATCCAACGTGA
>Ga0334884_1001126_pt1 | contig 42026 bp, 34 predicted proteins | sample GraSluR1_MG_7_FD_207215 | JGI IMG/M metagenome (GOLD analysis project Ga0334884, IMG submission 207215) | Sludge microbial communities from methane-producing bioreactor in Wageningen University, Netherlands - Granular Sludge_12_05 R1 | ecosystem: Engineered > Bioreactor > Anaerobic >... | reverse complement strand
CTGTTTGATTTTTTCGAGAATTCTTAATTTAGCTGAATGAGCTCTATTATTTAAATTCAACTCTGCTTCAGACGCTATAATTGGTTTTTTAGAAACCAACCTAAACTCTCTTTTTATATCTTTATCTAAAATTGGGACATTTTTAGGAATTACAACTTCCACTTTTTCTTTAAAAATAGTTTTACAAATTCTATCTTCTAATGAATGAAATGAAATCACAGCAATTCTACCACCTTTCTCAAGCATTGTTATTGAGTCTTTTAACGATTGTTCAAAAGCCTTTAGTTCATCGTTAACCTCAATTCTAATTGCCTGAAAAATCTTTTTTGCTGGGTGGCCTTCTTTTCTCTTTACAGCAGCTGGTATAGATTTTTTAATAACCTCAACCAACTCGAAAGTAGTTTCAATTTTTTTAATTTCACGTTGTCTAACTATATTTTTAGCAATACTACTAGAAAACTTCTCTTCCCCATACTTATAAAAAATATCACACAGTTTATCATAATCATAAGAATTAACTACATCATATGCAGTAAGATTATTTTCTTGATCCATTCTCATATCTAAATAAGAATCATAATTATAACTAAATCCTCTTTCAGGTGTATCAAACTGATATGAGGATACTCCTAAATCATATAAAACCCCATCTACTTTTTCAATACCTAATTCTAATAAACGTTTTTTTATATTTCTGAAGTTATCTTTAACAATTGTGAAATTTTCACCTATTGAACTTAGTTTTTTTCTAGCTATTTCAATACAGTCTGCATCTTGATCAAAACAACATAAATGACCTTTGTTAACTTTTTTCAAGATTTCGAAAGAATGGCCCGCACCACCCATAGTACAATCTACATATAGACCATCTTCTTTTAAATTCAAACCCGAAATTACTTCTTTAAGTAAAACTGATTTATGGGAATAATTATTCTTCATTTTTACGAAGTTCTATGGTTTCACTAATTTCTTCTAATAATTCTTGATTACTCTGAAACTCATTTAACCAACTTTCCTTATTCCAAATTTCAATTCTTGCACCAGCCCCTACAAAAACACACTCTTTTTCTAAACATGCATACTCTATAAGTATGTTTTCAATATTAACTCTCCCTTTTGCATCTATTTCTTTTATAAATGCACCTGAGAAAAACATTCTTGAAAATTGTCTATTATTTTTATGAGTTACTGCCAAGTTTGAAACTTCTGAAGAAATTTTTTCCCATTCTTTTATAGAGTAGATATACAAACATTTTTCAATTCCACGGTTCACTATTATTTTATCACCTAAAATTGAACGAAACTCTGTTGGAACAAACATTCTTCCCTTTTCATCAATATTATAATAGTATTCACCAGTAAACATTTTTCTTACCTACTTTTACCCATTTTTACCCACTTTCATTCTATCATATAACAAAAAGCATGTCAACTATTTTTTTAAAAAAAATAAAACGCCTCATATTTAGAAGCGTTTTGTTTGTTTTTTTACTTATCACCAGTCTTTTTTATTACTTTTTTTACTGTAACTGGCTTTTCTTTAATTTCAGATTTTTCTTTTTTTAACTTAGGTTCAACAGTTGGTTTAGTTACTTTTTCTTTTTTAGAAGTAGTTTTAGCGACTTCTTCGGTTTTTTCTTTTGATTTAACTTCTTTTATCTGCTTTCCATCATAATAATAGCACGATTTACAAACAGCATGAGCTAATTTCATTTCACCGCAATTTGGGCAAACCATCATTCCTGGAACTCCTAATTTAAAATGCGTTCTTCTTTTTCTTTTTCTTGTTTTAGAAATTCGCCTTTGAGGTACAATACTCATTTTTATTTTCTCCTTTCATTATATTTATTCATTATCACTGTATTTTAAAACTCTTAGTGGTTTATTTAGCAAAACAGTTTCCCAAACAAAATCTATTAAATCAACAGAATTTGATTCAATCAATATATGATCTTCATTTTCGCCATTGACAGAAAATACTTGATTAATATCAATTGACATTGGAAAATCTACAGGTTCCAAAGTCCTAGCACATTCTATAGTCATAGTTGTTTCAATTAATAACTTAAACTCAAATAAATTCATTTGAGGAATGTTACAAGATCCAGTGACTTTTGTTTTACTAATACTCAAAACATCCGATAAACTTTTGATATTTTCATTAAAATCATACAAATAATCAAAATCAATAGATTTACCAACGAGTTTATTAAGTTGTTGAACTGAACATTTCATAATCCACCAATAATAACATTGTTATTTTACTATATTTTTGTCTTTAAGTCAATATTTAATTTATCTAATTACTTGATTAATAAAAAAAGTAAGAGTCTTCCCTCTTACTAATTTGCTAAATCTATTGCAGTTTTAATTCTCTTAGCTAAACCTTGTATAGCAACCTTTGTTAACGAGCAAATAGCTACGCGAACAGCTCCTTTTACTGGAACTAAATATATTCCATCATCATTAAGATTTTTAATAACTTTTTCTAAATTATTACAAGGTATTGTTATAAAGAATCCCTCTACATAAGGATAATGACTCAAACCATTTTCTTTAGCTTCCGAAACAAAAATATCAGCTCTTTCTTTCAGCATTTCCATAGCATATACTACTTGCTTCATAAAATCAGAATATTTCTTTGGTTTTTTATCTAATTCAACAATCATATTAATAGGTGCAGCTGTACAATTACTCCAATGTGTTCGACCAGTAAAAGTAATTATTGCTTGTAGCTCATTTAAAAATTCTTTATCACTACCCAAATATATAGCGGCTCCCATTCTTAAACCATATACAGAAAAAGTCTTCGAACCACTAAAAGCTATAGAAATTAAAACATTCTCCCCGGCATCTTTAAATAATGAAAATCTATTTCTAATTGTACTATTAAAACTAAAGTCCATATATGCAATATCATAAATTAAAACACAAGGTGTATTCTTTTTAGAATTCATGTATTCAATAACGCTAGCCAACTCTTCTTCTTTCATAGTGTAACCGGTTGGATTATGGCATGGATCATTAATAATAGTAACTAGTTTATTTTGTTTTTCAATTATTTCTTCAGCTTTTTCAATAAATCCTTCAATATTAAAAGAATCTTTTTTAAACATACTATATTCCAAAACTTTTAAATCTTGATCCGAAGCCATGTTTGCATAAGGCCCCCAATAAATATTTGGCAACAACAACGTTTCACCTTTATCTAAGCTATTATACAACGAATTAAAAATAGCACCAGTGCCTCCTGGAGTAGCCACAAAGGCGTATTTTTTCGCCTGTAGTAAACTTTCTCTCTTATCTTTAAATACCCAGTTAAGAACAGCTTCTCTGTAAGCAGAGCCTCCGCTAGTTGATGCATAAGAGTAAAATTCCTCATCAGGTAATTTTTTTAATATTTTATCTATTACTTTATATTTATAAAGTTTTCCCTTTTCATCATAAAAAGCACCTACAGTTGCATCAATAACATTAGGGTTAATAAGTTTTGCTGCTTTTGCTTGTTCTGAAATTTGAAATACATCATTTTTAAGCATTTTACCTTCTGAATGTTTTGCAATAATCTTCATAATTCACCTCGCATTTTTATTGTTTATATTATATACTGTTTCTATAATAAATACAAGTGTTTTTATAATAAAAACAAATAAAAACGTTTTAGTATTTTTTTAATCGATTATATTTTAAAATAGCGACTACAGATTTCATATCTTTAATAATTCCTGAATCAATCATTTCTAAAACACGGGAAAGTTTTATTATCTCTACATCTAAAAATTCGTTTTCATCAAGCTTATTTTCTACACTCTCAAAATCATCAGTATAATAAATGAAAATTTTTTCATTTGAGATTCCTGGGGATGGATAATACTCCCCCAAATAGTTAATAGTTTTCGCTTTTACTCCGGCCTCTTCCAAAAATTCTCTGCGAATACAATCCAGCGGATTTTCATTTTTTTCTAGTTTGCCAGCAGGAATTTCGTATAGTTCTTCTTCTAGAGCATAGCGGTATTGTTTAACAAAATAAATTTCATCGTTTTTATTTATAGCTATTCCGCAAGCACCACCACAATGTTCAATCACTTCTCGGTTAACAATTTTATTATTAATAAGTTTTACTTCATCATTTCTAGCATTAAATACTTTCCCTATAAATACATATTTTTTATTAAATTGTTTTTCAATATATTTCATTTTATTCACCTAAATTACAACTATCTATAATTTCAACCACTTTATCAATTCCTAATTTACTAACAGAGGAAGTTAGTATTACTGAACTTTCATTCAATTGAAGTTTATTTAATATATTTTTTTGATATTTCTTTCTTAAAGTAACCCCAATTTTATCAGTTTTTGTACAAACTATTATAATTTTTATTTTCAAAAATTTTAAAAATTCAAACATCAACAAATCATCTTTTGTTGGCCCAACCTTGAAATCAATCAATAGAAATGCGGCTTTTAAACACTGATTATTTCGCAGATAATCTTCAATTATACTTCCAAATTTAACTCTTTGATCAACACCAGTCGAAGCATATCCATATCCTGGCGCATCTACTAAATAAAATGTTTCATCGATTAAGAAAAAATTCAATGTTTTAGTTTTTCCTGGTTTAGATGAGGTCTTAGCTAATATTTTCTTATTAGTCAACGCATTTATAAAACTACTTTTGCCTACATTAGATCTCCCTATAAAAACAAATTCATTTAAATATTGTTTATTAGGTGAGTCTTTTAAATTGGTAATACTTATTACATATTTGCTGTCTTTAAACATATTTGCTCCTAAATAAATTAAAAATCCCAAAGGGATTTTTAAAGATTTGTATTCTGTAAGCCTTGTTCTGTACTTCTTTCGAAGCGGTAATCATTTATCTCTACGATGTAGTTTCAAACTAGTTCATTTTCTGTTTAAAATTCCCCTACCTAATTTGGGTTTCTAACTTATGGGGTTTACCCGTTCCACTCTTTTTGTTTCCAAAAAGTTCGTCACTGTGGCACTTTATGAAAAATAGCCATTTAAAAGGGTTTTTTTCGCCATCGCCAATTTCTTAGCGTCCTATTTTATGTATTATATATAGGCATAAACACTACAGCATCTCAGCTGTGCTAGCAAGGACTTTCCTAACGTTAAACGCTCGATTACCCGAATACATACTAATATTACCACATTTTATATACTTTTACAATATTAAAATATAGTTTGTATTAAAAACATATACAAAAATGTACCCAAGCCAATACTAATTAAGAAATTCCTCTTCCAAATATGCAAAAAAACTATCGCAGCTATTGTAATAATTTCTGGAATTAAACTCGGAAAAGTAAAGAAAGTCACATCTTTAAAACAATACACAACTAACATGGCTATTAAAGAATAAGGCAAATAATTGCCAATGTAGGTTATGTATGGTGAAAGTGTTTTTTGTTTTTTAAAAAATAAAAACGGAAACAAACGAGTAAAAAACGTTACTAACGCCATTATAACAATCAGAATTAATATTTCGCTATTACTTAAATTCATTTCGATCACCTTTTTCTATATTTTTTCTAAATATTGTTAATAATACAAAAATAATTAGCATTGAAAAAATTAAGAATAAATCGACATTTATAAATACATATTTAAATAAAATCAAACAGATTAAAGTAACAAGAAAGCCTATTAATAAAGGTATACTTTTTTTCGATTTCAACCACTGTTCTGTTAATAAAGTAACAAACAAAGCTGTCATTATAAAACTTAAACCTTCAATATTAATAGTTAGTACCTCCCCTAAAATAGCTCCAAATAAACCACCTAAAACCCAGTAAAAATGATTTAACCAAGCAATGTGAAAATAAACTTTGGTTTGATCTAATTCACCAGGGACTTCTAAAGTACACAGTAGTGAATATGTTTCATCTGTTAATGAAAAAATCATATATGGTTTATATAAACCCATGTTTTTAAATTTTGGAAACATAGAAATCCCATAAAATATATGCCTAGCATTAACTAAAAAAGTTAATATTATCGTATTTAAAATATTAAATCCACTTAAAAAAAGACTAACAGCCAAATATTGCCCAGATCCAGCAAATATTATTAAACACATTAAAATTGCCCATAAAAAATTATATCCATTTGTTGTAAGCAAAATACCAAATCCAGCCCCTAAAAACAAATATCCTATCATTACTGGTATTACTTTTATAAAAGCATATTTAAAATTTTTCATATTTCCTTCTATTAAAAAAGCGTAGATATCTACGCTTTTTCTTCTTCTTTTGCACTCGTTTGTAATGCATCTTTTCTAGATAATTTGATTTTGCCTTTTTCATCTATTTCAATAACTTTAACAATTATTTCATCATTTAAAGCTAAAACATCTTCAACTTTATCAATTCTTTTTTTATCAATATGAGAAATGTGTACTAATCCATCAGTTCCAGGCCATAACTCAACAAAAGCACCATATTTTTCTATTCTAACTACTTTTCCAGTATATATTTCTCCTACAATAGCTTCTTTAGCTAAATTCTTTACCATTTCAGCAGCTTTTAAAGCGTATTCATATTCATTGTGCATAATAAATACTTTTCCAGTTTGCTCGATATCAATTTTAACATTATTACATTGACTAATTATTTCAGTAATTATTTTACCACCAGAACCAATTACATCTCTAATTTTATCAGGATTAATGTTAAATGTTATAACTTTTGGAGCAAATTTACTTACTTGTTTTCTACACTCTGAAATAGTCGAAATCATATGTGAAAGTATGAACAATCTACCCTTTTTTGCTTGTGACAAAGATTCTTCCAAAATTTCTCTATTTAGACCATCAATTTTTATATCCATTTGTAATGCTGTTATTCCGTCCTTAGTCCCTGCAACTTTAAAGTCCATATCTCCTAAATGATCTTCCATACCTTGAATATCTGAAAGAATTGTATATTTATCTCCTTTAGTTATTAAACCCATTGCGATTCCAGCAACAGGAGCTTTTAAAGGTACTCCAGCCGCCATCAAAGACATTGTCGCAGCACATATTGAGGCTTGCGAAGTAGATCCATTAGATTCTAATATTTCACTTACAACTCTAATCGTATAAGGAAACTCTTCTTCAGAAGGTATTACTTGTAAAATTGCTCTTTCACCAAGCGCTCCGTGGCCTATTTCTCTTCTGCCAGGAGATCCATATCTTCCAGTTTCGCCAACACTATATGCAGGAAAATTATAATGCAACATAAATCTTTTACTTTCATCTACACCAAGGCCATCAATTATTTGATATTCTCCTAAAGCTCCCAAAGTAACGATACTTAAGCATTGAGTTTGTCCCCTAGTAAATAGAGCTGATCCATGAGTTCTTTCTAAAATGTCGACTTTTGAACTAAGAGGTCTAATTTCATCTATTTTTCTACCATCTGGTCTAACTTTATCCTCAGTGATTAAACGACGAACTTCTTCCTTAACAATGTTTTCAAGAACTTCAGAAACTTGTTTTAACTTTTCTTCAGATCCTTCATCATCTTTATAAATTTTAGTATATTCTTCAATTACTTTTTCATTAATTGCGTCTATTGCTTCATATCTTGCAGCTTTTTCTTTAATCGTTACAGCCTTAATCAAATCTTTTTGAGCTTTTTTTCGAACTTCTTTATTTATATCTTCAGGAATTTCATAAAGTTCAACTTGACATTTTTCTTTTCCGACAGCTTTTTGTATTTCACTTTGAAATTTAATTAGTTTCTTGATTTCTTCATGCCCAAACATGATTGCTTCTAACATATCCTCTTCGCTTACTTCTTTCGCACCAGCTTCAACCATATTTATTGCGTCTTTAGTTCCAGCAACAAATAAGTTAATATCAGATTTTTCCATTTCAGCTACTGTCGGATTAATAATAAATTTACTATCAACTCTTCCCACTATAACTCCTGCAATAGGTTCTTTAAATGGAATTTCTGAAATTGTTAGAGCAATTGAAGATCCTAGCATTGCTGTAGTTTGTGAAGAATAATCAGGGTTAGCACTTAGAACTGTATTAATTACTTGAACTTCATTTCTATAACCATCTTCAAACAAAGGTCTAATAGGTCTGTCAATCAAACGTGATGTTAATGTCTCATATTCACTAGGACGACTTTCTCTTTTTAAGAATCCTCCAGGAATTTTCCCAGCAGCATAAAGTTTTTCTTGATACATAACAGTTAATGGGAAAAAATCCATATTACTTTTCTTTTTATTAAATACAGCAACCGAAAGCACAGCAGTGTCGTTGTATCGGACTAAAACAGCTCCATTAGCTTGCTTAGCCACTTCACCAACCTCAACGATAATCTTTCTACCATTTTGGTTGTACTCGAAAATTTTTAAATCACTCATTTTTTACTACTCCTCTTATATTTATTATTAAAAAGGGTAATTATCTACCCTTATTTTTTTACTTTCTTAAATTTAATGATGCAATCAAATCGCGATAACTGTTAATGTCTTTTTTACGCAAATAAGTTAACAAATTACGACGATGTCCAACTTTTACTAATAAACCTCTTCTTGAGTGGAAATCATGAATGTGTGTTTTTAAATGTTCATTCAAACGGTTGATTTCGTTTGTTAAAATAGCAATTTGAACTTCAACAGATCCAGAATCCGTTTCAGTTTTACCATACTTTTTAACTAACTCAGCTTTTTGTTCTTTAGAAATACATGACATAGCAAATCCTCCTATATAACAATTTATGCCTAAGTCCTAGAAAAGAGTTGGAGAATCTCAAATCAAAGATATAGGTCTTGTATATTATAACATATTTTATCAAAATAACAAATACAATTTTTATATTTTTTCTAGCAGTTTTATAATAAGCAAAGCTATTTTTTTGCAAATAATATTTAAATTATATTCATAACTAGATACAGTTGTTTCACCAATAACATCACTAATTCCTCTAATACATGTAAAAGGAATTTCATAATAATATGCACACTGGGCAAAAGCAGCCGACTCCATGTCAAAAGCATAAATATTTTCTTTTACAAATCTCTTTTTAATATTTGAAACTTCTTTTTTACTTATCATAAATTTATCGCCAGTTGAAATCGTGCCAATTAAAATATTACTATCTTTGATAATATTAATTATCTCAAAATCTGTTTCAAACTCTTTTGGATTATTAGGTAACTCTCCATATGAATATTTGGTAAAAGCAGATAAATCGACATCATGATAATTTATTTTATCAGCCAAAACAACATCTCCTACTTTTGTTTTTCCTAAAACTCCACCTGCGACACCAACATTAATCACCCTTTCAATACCCTCAAAATTTTGAATCAAAGTAGTAAAAAGCATAGCAGCAGCAACTTTTCCAATTCCTGATACAGCTATAATTACATCGTGACTATTATATTTCCCGAATATAAATTTAAACTTATTAACTTCTTTTTCTTCTTTATTTAAAAGATTTTTTTCAATTTCTAAGACTTCTTCTTCCATAGCTGCAATTATAGCAATCTTCATCTTTTCACCAATTTATTCTTAACATTTTGTATATCTTTATTTACTTCTAAAATCAATTTTTCCTTCGAATCAAATTTTTTTTCTTCTCTTAGATAATACACAAATTTTACTATTATTTCTACATTGTAAATATCTTGATCAAAATCAAAAATATGAACTTCTAACTTCCTTCTTTCAGAATAATTCAAAGTCGGGTTATTTCCTATATTACAAACCCCCACATATTCCTTACCTCTTACATCTATGTAAACCCCGTAAACTCCTGTTTTTAATATATAATAATCGTCTTTTAAGGTGATATTAGCAGTTCTTATTCCTAAAGTTTGACCTATTTTATTCCCGGTTTCAACAATTCCTTTAATGCTATAATACCTGCCTAACAATTTATAAACTTCCTTAACATTACCTTGTTCAAGAAAGTCTCTAATTAAATTTGAGCCTAGTTTCACTCCGTTATATTTTATTTCATCAATTACATCTATTTCATATTGTTTTTTAAGTGTATCTACATTACCTAACCCTTTATATCCATATCTAAAATCAAAACCTGCAACTATTTTTATAATATTCAATTTATTAAGTATATTTTTTTCGAAATCTTGAAATGACATACTGCACAAATTCTGATCAAATTTTATAACTATAAGATAATCAATGCCTAAAGATTCCAGTAAAGAAATTTTTTTATCTAAAGGAGTTATATATCCTAGTTTTTCTCTTTTATTTAAAAAATAATCCGGGTGAGGATCAAAAGTCATTATTGCGCTATTGCACTTATTTATATTTGCATTTTCAATAGTTTTTTTTATTATTTCCAAGTGAGCAACATGAAGTCCATCAAATTGGCCTACTGCTAAAATGATTTTTTTATCAAAACTTAATCCTTTATAATCTATATTAATTAATTCCATATTCGCTCAGCTTTGTATACTCCTTTTTCTTTTTTATATACACCTATCAAATTACCTTTGTAAGTGAAAACTATTCTTTGTCTATCGTCTTTTATTTCAATCGAACTACCATTTGAAATTTTTTTATACATAAAGTCATCAACTTCAAACAATTGATCTTTATCAAAAACTTCAATACATGGTAAAATTTTATACTTATTATTTTCAATATCACTTAGTGTATATGAATTTTCAATTTTAAATTTCCCGCTTTTTACTCTATTTAAATCTTTCATATGGGCAGGATATCCCAGGTTTTTACCTATTTCAACACAAAGGGTTCTTATATATGTACCTTTTGATACAGTAGTTTCAAATTTAAATTCTACTTTATTTTCGCAATATAGTATTTCAGATATTCTTTTTATGTCAAAAATTTCTACTTCTCTTGCTTTTCTTTCTACTTCAATTTCTTTTCTTGCTAGCTCATAAAGCTTTTTTCCATTTACTTTTAAAGCACTATACATAGGAGGAATCTGATATTTTAAATCTAATATTTTTTCCAATGTCGAATCCACTTGTAATTCGGTATTTATATTTTTCTTATCAATTAATTTTCCTGTAGAATCTTCGGTATCATAAGATTCACCAATTACAACTGTAGCTTCATAAGTTTTTTTTTCACCCATCACATAATTAGATAGTTTAGTAGCACTGCCTAATAATACTACTAAAACTCCAGTAGCTAGCGGGTCTAAAGTTCCTGCATGGCCTATTTTTTTTATACTAAATTTCTTTTTTATTGTTCTAATAACATCAAAAGAAGTCATTCCTTTTTCTTTATTGATTACTAATATACCATTCATTTCTTCACCATTTAATACATTATATCATTTTCTAACATTAAATAAAAGAATAAAAAGAGCCAGCTTTTAGTTTGGCTCTTTTTATGAATTACAACTATTTTATAATATCATTGAATTTCGTTTTAGCGTTGATATTAATAATAGCCAAAACATCATTAGCAGTTAACAGAGTTTGAACTTGAACTTCAAAAGTTTCAAACACTCCTTCACATTCAGCTTTAATCATAACCAGAGTATCTTGAGGCACTTCAGCAGCAACAGTCAAAGCACCAGTATTAGAATTGATTGATACACCTGTAATTGGTTCAACTAAACTCCAAGTTATTGTTTTACCAGACATAGTTTGATCAAAAGAATCTTTGACTATAGCATTATAAATAGAAGTTTGTCCAGCAACTATATTAGAGGCACCACTAATTACAACATTATCTATATAAGCGATGCTTTTATCAATAGTAAAGGTATCAATTTGTTGAGCAGTATCTCCAACTAAAGCAAAAGTTTTAAAAGTTAAAACCTGTCCATTTGTTTCTATAATTGAATAAACATTATTATCATCATCATAAATAACATCAAGCCAAGGTTTACTTTCAACATTAGAAGCAGCATAATATTTAGCACCCGAACTACCTCCTACAACATAAGTAGGGCCTACACCAACCGAAACTTTACTATTTTGTTTCATTGCAGTTCTGTTGTAAACATGATCATGACCAGATAGCACTAAGTCAACCTTAGCTTCATCAAAAATTGGATACCATCCATTTCTAATAGCAGGCTCATCATAAAATGTAGGATAACAACTTCTATGCATTAAAACGATTTTGAATGTTTTTGTAGTATTTTCAAATTTATCAACTAACCAATCACCTTGAGCAGTTAACGTAGCAGGAGATTCAGTATCTACAACAGCAATCGCAATATCGCCTAATTCAAAATAATAGTTTAACCCTAAAGTTCCTTCAACACCATTACTTGTACCTGGAAAAGTCCAATTAAGCGGTTCTCCATACCCTCTAATAACATCATGATTACCTGAAGCTGTTGCAAATATATTAGAACTTAAATATCCACCTAAAACACTATGAAGTGCTTGCCATTGGCTATAAAAGTTTACATCATCTACAATGTCACCAGCAGATAAAATAGCTTGTATATCAGTATTATTAGCATACGCCTTATCTAAAAGTGTTTTTGTTTTTCCATAATCACTAGTATTAGTAGCCTGAGGATCAGCAATAAATACTAGTTTAGTGCCAGTAGTATCTACAGTAGTTGTAAATTCATTCTCAGCACTCTCATTAGTTCCATCTCCAACTACATAAGTATAACTTGTATTTGGATTTAAACCAGTTAATATAACTTTGTGAGCTAAGTATTCTTGAATATCTACAGTTCCATTAACAACTACTATATCATTTGTTTCACCTGTAGAAATAGTTGTCCATTCAGTTCCTAAAGTTTCTTTATATTTAACAACACTACCAGTAGTTGTTAAATTAGTCCTCCATGTAATAGCAACACTATTAGAAGCATCAGCTCCAGGAGAAACAGCAATGCCACTAGGTGTTGATGTTTCAAGACTTCCAAAAATCTTCATCGAAACATTAGCACTACTCAAACCACCATAACTTGCTTTTGCTTGAAATGCAGCACCTACAGTTAAAGATTGAAAAGCAGTACTTGTTAATTTTCCATTAACATCAGTCGTCCCTGTCACTGTAACAGAGGCTCCAGTGATAGTAATCATAGCACCTTCGACTGGATTAAGTGCTTCATCAGTTACTGTAAAGACAATTGGTCTTCCAACAGTTGATGTTACATAACTTAATCTATATTTATAATCAACTTTTTTCTCATAACTTGGTAATTCAAAATTTCTAGGTGTACTAGAACCAGTTTCAGTGACTTCTACTTTTGTGAAAATTATTGAAGTATCACTATTCGAAACAAAACCTTCCTTAGGAGCGAAAACAATTGTTACCAAAGTTTTTGAACTTGGTTCACTACTTGAATAATCATCCATTCCAGTGATTACTAATCCTATTGTATTAGAATTAGGATCTGTTCTAGAAATTGACAATCTTGAATCAGCTAAAATAACAGATTGTATCATCAAAGCACTACCATTATATGTTAAAACAGTATCAAGTTTCTCAAAAGAGTCATATGTTATAAAATCAATTTGATATGATAGAGTTTCTCCCGCATAAACGATAGGTTTAGTTGGAGCAGTTGCAGTAACACCAGCATATTCACCTGCCATTATGAAACTCCAAGACTTAAAGGTTATGTTACCATAATTATCTTCGACTCTGACTTTTACATATTGCGGACCTGCTTTGAAAGTAGTAAAAACATTTGGAGTAAATGTAACGTCTATTGATCCATCTGGCTTATCTAGTAAAATTACATTCTCTAGCAAATTACCATTAAGCCACATTTTAACGCTTTCTTTTTTAATCCCTGTATAAATTCCTGTTTTCGGATCAGAAATATTTAATTTTATAGTTTCATGATTATCATCAATTATAGCACCATCAGCTGGGAATGGATCGCCAGTAACCGGTGAAGTTATATCATCATTTTTAAAACCATAAACTACTCTAATATTATCAAAAAATAGCGTACCAGCAGATTTGCATTTTCCAGAAACTGACATTACTCTTATTGCATATTGAATATATAATGGTGTTGGAAGCCCAGTCGGAATGTCTGCTTCAACATATTTCCAACCTGTCCAATCAACTACATTATAACTAATATATTGAACAGCACCATTTCCATCTCGTAGTTGCATTCTAACATCTGCTCCACCATTATCACCGTAAACCCACATGCCTATAGCGGTTGGATAATTTGCAACACCACTAGTAATAGGATAATTATTTATATTAACCCATTGAGAAGAAGTACCTCCGCCTCCTATTGTTACAGCAGTAGTTGAAGTAGCATTTCTAAAATCATAGTCAGCTCTTAGTGACTTATAACCAAATTTAATATATCTTTCATCTTCATTAATACTAAATGAACCCAATCCGCCATTAGCAGGATTTTCAATTCTTTGTATCCATGTAGCAACTCCACTTCCATTATCAGAAAATACTGAAGGAGAAACTGTAAAGTTTTCAAAAGTATTAATCATAACAGGTGCTTTTCCTACTTCTACTGGAATCTCTAAAGAAAAACTCTTGTAACTAACTGTGATTGTTCCAGTTGCTGATCCATTAGTACCAGTAAAAACACCGCCTGTAGTAATAGTACCTAAATCAGGACTACTTAAAGTCCAAACAAAAGACTCATTACTACAATCTACCTGCATACCATCACTAAAAGCAGAGACTTTAGGAGTACTTGTCTCCCCAGGAGCTATAGAAATTTGAGTTTTATCGACTAATATTTGATCTACAGAATCGATTACATTAACCTCAACTGTTTCAGTGATCGATCCACTAGTAATATTAATCGTACCACTAGAATTTCCAGTACTTGCTGTAAATAAACCACTACTTGAAATAACGCCAATTCCTCCACTAGTTGAGTAACTAATACCACTTGGTAAAGTACTTGCATAATAGTTAGCATCAGTCGCTTTTATATCAATTTGCTTTGTAGCGCCTTCTAAAACAACAAGTTTTTTAGGATAAGCATGTAATAATGAAGTTGTTCCTGTAGCAGATAGTTTAGAGAAAAATACCATTCCATTAGAATTAGATCTTTCATAACCATCTGATGGTGAATTTAAATGAGTAGTTGTCGAATCTCCTGGAAGTTGAGCAATTATAGAAGATGACCCCCCTCCATCTAAATTAATAACTTCAACACAACCCATTCCCATTAAATGTTCTCCGATTTGTTTGTAATTTAATCCATTACTCCAGTTTGGTTGGCGTCCATCAACTTGAAATAATACAACCTCGCCATTAGCTTTTACACCAATTGCAGTTCTAGGATGTACATCAAGATTACTAATTACATCTGTAAACTGTCCAGCAGTAACAATATGAGCACCATACCCCATAGCCTGATCTACTTCACTAAAAATATTAGCACTCTCATTAACAGAAATTGTAATAGTTGTACCAACTGTTAAAGCAGACAACACTGAAGCGTTATTGCTATGAGTACCAATAACAATACTTCCTGCATTAATAGCTGTATTATTTGTGTTAGTATAAACAGCAGAAACTGTAGCAGAAACTGTTTGATTTATTTTAAATAAATCTGTTGCGCTTGTTGTCAAAACAATCTCTGTCCCTGGTGTTGGTAAAGAGGAAGAAACCGTTGTACTATAAGCACTAGTATACATATATATCCCAGTTGTACTAGCTTTTCTATCCTTATTTAAATGATTAATTGTTATATTATTTCCACCAACATTCATTGATAGATTGATTTGCGGTTTGCCTAAAACCACCGTACCATCTTCTTTAAATCCAATGGTATTATATCCATTTCCAGAAACAACTAAATTTCCATCTATAATCATTCCCCCTAAAGGTATATGATTTGAAGTGTCATAAAAATCACCATTAATCCCAGCAATCACTGTACCTCCTCTAGCTAATCTTTCAATATTTGCTAACTGTTGTACGGTTTCTCCACCTCGTAAAAAATTACCATAAGAAGCAACAGGTGCTAAGCTACCTTTTGCAAACGTAATGGTATGAGCTTTTTGTTCGCCCAAAGTGTTAACTCCCATATAATAACTTAATTCAACATCAGGTGATATACTTCTTGTTTCAGTAAACCCTATATCTCCTAACCCAACTGGGTTAGCAGCATTTACATCAGTTGAAATCGGCAAAGCAAAAGCAATCAAACAAACAAAAACAAGTAATTGCATGAACCCTAACATAATTCTAATTTTACGTCTTAAAATCATTTTTACACATGTATGACATTTGTCATACTTCTCCTTTCGTAAATTATAAATAACGCTTACAATATATTATACTAAATAATTATGTTTTTTTCAATAAATAAAAACAAAAACACTCGCGTTGTGCGAGTGTCAATTTTTGTCAAGTTCTAAAACAATCAAATTATTAGAATTTTTCTTATAAACAAAATTAGCTATGTAAACTCCACTTAATATTAAAAGCATTCCAAATATCTGTAAAACATTAAACTCTTCTTTCAAAAATATAATACTAGCACTAACCGCAACAATTGTGCATATTCCATTAAAACTAACTGTTTTATTAGAACCTAAAACTGAGATAGAATAATTAATCATCAAAAAGGCTCCAACTGATGCTATAATCCCTAAATATAAAATAGAAAGCAAAAAATTTAAATTAATAAAAGGCGATTTAAAATATTCTAACATATTACCTTTTTGATAACTTTCAAGTAGAGCAAAAACAGTGAAAAATAAAGTTCCAATAGCCAACATAAAATATGTTTTTTCTATTTGAGTAGATTTATTACTCTTTTGAGCTAAAGGTGAATAAATAGCAAAGGATATAACAGATAAAATTAACAAAAAATAACCTAAAATACTAAAAGAAGTTTCAACGTCTTTTACTAGTACTACAAAAACTACCCCAAAAAAAGCTAATAATATTCCTATTATTTGAATTTTTTTAGGTTTTTCTTTAATCGTAATATTTGTGAAAACAAGAGTAGCTATGGGTATCAAAGCTATTATAATACTACTTTCTGATGCAGTAGTATACTGGACACCATAAGTCTCAAAAACAAAATATGCTAAAGGGTATAAGCTTGATAATAATAATAAATTTTTTATATTTAGTTGTTTAAAATTTATTTTTACTAATTTAAAAACTATTAATAAATTTAAAAAAATAAATGCAGTGGCAAAACGCCAACTCAATAGAATTAAAGGCGAAGCAATATCAGTAGACATTTTAGTGAATAGGAAACTAAAGCCAAAAATCACTTGAACTAAAATTGCCGAAATAATTGCTATAGTTTTATTTTTGTTTGCCATTTTTTCACCTTTTAAAGATTAAGTCTAGAATCAAGTCAAAACTGTAATACTATGGTTGCATTGCTCCAAATAAAACTAACCAAGCAAGAATTGATTTAGCAACTAAACTTAGAATAATATAAACTCTTTCACCATATAGGTAGTTTTTCCATTTCCCAACTTTAAGATATTGTAAAACCATATTAATAGGGAAAGTATTAAAAGCCACAAAATAAGTTCCAATAATAGCCCAAACAAACCAAGGCACTTGCCCTAAATCAATAGGGCCAAACATATATATCAGAATAATTATCCAAGGAATAATTCCTGCTATTGAGCCAAAAACAAATGAACTCCAATCTATCTTATCTCTTTTTTGATTGATAGCTTCCATAGTATATCCAAACAAATTCATTGATGCATTCAAGCCGAAAATTAAAATTAAAGACGCAATATCAAAAACACCAAATAAAGTTGCAATTAATACAATCATTATAGATGAACTCAAAGCATACTCAAACCAGCGGAATTTATTTATATTCTTAGTTAAGTCATTATTATAAATGTCATTTATTTTCGGAGCTGAAACAACAAAATGTGCAATTGCAGACAAAAACAAAAAACAAGCAACAAGCAAAGCAAAAGGTAATTCAAACAATGCCTTTGAAGCAGGGACAAGTGTTTGCAAAACTGGATCATATGTTAGATAATTTTGAACAATTTGGGGTTTAAAGCCAGCAAATGGACTATCTGCAACAATAGTATAAGCAAATAAAACCATCAACAAACCTTGAATAAAATGTAGGCCACCCATAATAAGGTTAAACTTTCTTAAATACTTAAAATCAATAATTTTTTCTTTCATATATCTCTCCTCATTATATAGATATCTTCTTAAAACTATCTATACTGACAATATTATAACATAAGCATATTGAAAATGTAATTATTAAACAACTAATTTATGAAATTGTTATCTTCTTTCAAGACACACAACACATTCTACATTAGATGTTTGAGGAAACATATCTATCGGTTGAATATATCTAATAATATAATCTTTTTGTAAATGATTCAAGTTTTTTGCTAGTGTTGAAGTATTACATGAAACATATACGATTTTTTTTATCCTATTTTTTTGTAAGTAATTAATAAAATTAAGTTCTAATCCTTTTCTAGGCGGATCTACTATTACAACATCAGGTAGATAATCATTTTTTGAAAAAGCATTTAGATGTGGCAAAATATTTCCATAATAGAATTGTGCATTTTTTATTGAATTTTTTTCAGCAAAATTCTTAGCATTTTCAATATTACCTTTATTATTATCAATTCCCCTTATTTCTTTAACAGATGAAGCAAGAAAAAGCCCTATACTTCCAATACCACAGTAGCAATCTAATACCTTTTCATCACCTTTTGGATTAATAGCTTTTTTAATTTCATCATATAAAACAATAGTTTGCTTAGTATTTAATTGAAAAAAACTGTTAGGTAAAATATCAAAAGACAAATCTTTTAGTTTTCCATTAACGGTACAAAGCCCTTCAGTATTAACTATTTTATCATTTAATATTTCAATACCTTTTATATCATTATTAATACAGTAATTCACAGATTTTACATTTTCTATTTTAGCAATCATTTTTAAAGCTTTTGAAATTTTTGAATCTAATTCCATAGTGACTAAAGTTACTTGAGCCTCAGAAGTTTCTTCAAATCCTCTAATAACGACATATCTTAACAAACCTTGTTTATATCTTGGATTATAGATATCAACATTAGTTTTAGTTAAAACATCCAAAACATTTTTAAGAGTATTTTGAACTAATTTATTCTCAACAATACATTCATCAATATAAACCAACTTGTTTGTATTTTTTGCATAAAGCCCAGATACAACCTTTTCACCATCATGCCTAACGGGTAATTGGGTTTTATTCCTATAGAAGTATGGTTCATTCATACCAATAGTATCATTTATTCTTATTTTATTAAAACCATCTAAGTATCTTTCTAAGGAATAAATTAGTATATTTTTCTTTTGATTTAATTGTTCTTCATACTCAAGATGTTGTAATTGGCATCCACCACATTTTTCATAGTAAGGACATCTAGGCTTAACTCTTGATGGCGATATTTTTTTAATCTTAACAATCTCTGCAGTTGCATATTTATCATAAGTATTTGTAATTTTAACTTCTACTTCTTCATCTACTAATGCATTTTCGACAAAAACGGCTAATCTTTTATAATAGCCTATTCCTTCACCATTTATTCCCATTCTTTTAATTGTAATAAAAATTATTTCATTTAATTTTAATTCATTCATATCATACCTCTAAATCTTTATAATTATACTATAAAACTGTAAGTATAGCAATCAATTTAAAAAAGAACTAAATTATGAAATTTAGTTCTTATTTAAATTATTCCCCAAAGAATAATTTTAAATCTTCATCAACAGTTTTAATAGTTGCTATATTAAAGTTTTCAATTAATACTTTTCTAACATTCTCAGATAAAAATCCAGGTAGTGTCGGGCCTAAATGAATATTTTTAAAGCCTAAAAATAATAATGCTAATAACACTATAACGGCTTTTTGTTCATACCAAGCTATATTAAAAATAATAGGCAAATCATTAACACTGCTTAATTTAAAAATTTCCTTCAATTTTAAAGCAATCAACGCTAATGAATAAGAATCGTTACATTGTCCCGCATCAAGAACTCTAGGAATACCATTAATATCACCCAAATCTAACTTATTATAACGATACTTTGCACAACCTGCTGTTAAAATAACTGTATCTTTTGGAAGTTTTTGAGCAAATTCTGTATAATATTCTCTTGATTTCATTCTTCCGTCGCAGCCCGCCATAACAATAAATTTTTTAATATTTCCTGCATTAATTTCAGATACCACTTTATCTGCTAATTCAAATACTTGATTATGAGCAAATCCACCAATAATAGTACCTGTTTCAATTTCAGTAGGCGAAGACATTTTTTTAGCCATTTCAATAATTTCAGAAAAGTCTTTTTTACCATTAGCATCTTTAACTATATGTTTACACCCTGGGTATCCAGTTGAATTTGTGGTAAAAATTCTAGCTCTAATTTCTTCTTTTCTAGGGGGAACAATACAGTTTGTCGTAAATAAAACCGGTCCATTAAAAGTTTCAAACTCGGTTACTTGTTTCCACCAAGCATTACCATAATTACCTACAAGATTATCGTACTTTTCAAAAAAAGGATAATAATGAGCCGGTAACATCTCACTGTGAGTGTAAACATCAACACCAGTTCCTTTTGTTTGTTCTAACAAACTTTCTAAATCAACTAGGTCATGTCCTGACACTAATATAGCTGGATTTTTTCTAACTCCAATATTTACTTTTGTTATTTTCGGATTACCATATTTATCAGTATTGGCAAAATCTAATAATTGCATTGATTTAACACCACATTCACCTGTTTTTAACGTTAAATTTACAAGTTCATTAATTCCTAAAGAATCATCAGTTATACTCGCTAATGCCTGATAAATAAACTCAAAAATTTCATTATTAGTTTTTCCACCGTTGTATGCATGTTCTGTATATGCAGCAATACCTTTCAATCCATATGTGATCATCTCTCTTAACGAACGAATATCAGGATCTTTTGTAGCTAAAACACCTATTGTTGATGCTTTCTCAAGCATCTCCTCTTTAGTACTAACCACAAAATTTGTAGAATCATGATTAGCAATCACATTAACATTTCTTAAAGAATCCCTAACTTTTAAAACTTTTTTTATTTGATTGATTAAAGATGTATCGTCAAAATTAGCATTAGTAATAGTCATAAATAAACTATTTATGGTTTCAAAATTAGCTTCTTTTAACTCATCAACTTCAAGTTTGTTTTTAACAACAATATTAGCAACTCCTTTTAAAGAATATATTAATAAGTCTTGCAACTTTGCTACATCTTCTTTTTTTCCACATACTCCTTGAATCTCACACCCTGTACCTTTTGCAGTTTCTTGACATTGAAAACAAAACATTCCCATTTTAAATCCTCCTTATTTAATTTTATCTGGTGATGGAACTTTTACTACAGTAATTTCTAAAACTTCTTCGTCATAATTCACAACATTCATTTTCGTTTTATATGGTATAACTATTATTGATCCTTTTTCAAATTTTTTTAATTCTTGATCATCTAATTGCAATGAAACAATTCCTCTAATAACAGTCATATAGACATTTGAATTAGCATAATGTTCAGGCAATCTATCATTTTTAGGCAGTACCATATGCATATAATTTAAATTTTCATCTAAAATAACTTTTTCAATAAGCTTGTTGTTTGTTTGCGTAAGTAAATATTTTTTTTCAAGCACTTTAATCACCTCATAGATAACATTTTATATTATATTGTTTTATTTTTCAACTAATATAGTCTTTTATTTTTTTTAAAAAAACAAAAGTGTAAACTTTTGTTTTTTAATTTATATTATTTAGTAACATTAGAAATAACAGAATTTCTTGCCATATTCATTTCTGCTAAAACTCGGCAACTATAAAACTGAGGAGAGTAGTAAGTACGTACTTGTTTTGGACTACCATTGTTAAGCATGATTTCATAATACAAAATTATTTCATCTTCTTCACTATAAGTTTTATTTATAATGTTTGCAATCCCGTTAGTTGTAAAAGTTTTTACTCCATTTACGCTTACATACATTCCAGTAACTGCAAAATCAGGATCATTAAAATCAGGAGTGATTTTCAAATTATTTCCATCTTGTAAAAAAGTAATTCCAGTAAATTTAGGATTAACTTTAGCACTAGTTATTCGGCCATAATTGATCAATCTTACAACATCTTCAGTTGTATCTTCATATTGGAATTCATATACATAGTTAGTATTTGAGCTCAAGCCTTCAAAAACAACTTCATTATTAACTATTTCCTTAAGTTCATTATTCATTTTAACAAATAATTTTTCAATCGGATGACCATTATTATTATCGACAGATATTGACAAACTAATTAATGTAGGAGTATTTAAAGTTACTTGATGATTAATAACTGGTTCTTTAACAGCAATCAACAAACAGTTAGCATCAGATCTTTCATTACCATCCGAAGGAGAATTTTTAACAACAAATTCACCGTTTTCTAAAACAATTAATGTTGAAGATCCTCCACCATCTAAGTTATAAGCGTCAACACAACCATAATGTGCCATCATCGCTTGCATTTCATCACTAGTAGCTCCATACATATCAGTATCTGGTTGACGTCCATCAATTACTGCCATTACAATAGTTCCATCAGCTTTTTTTCCTACAACTGTTCTTGGGTGACGGTTTACATCAGAATCAATAGGTTCAGAATCTTTTAGTAAAGTTATACCACATCCCATAAAATCATTAACGCCTTCATATGCTCCAGTCATAGTTCTTTGAACTCTAACAGTAGTTCCGCTTGATAAATTAGAGTTAATTTCAGTATTATTACTAACTAAAGCAAATTGTCCTTTAGTTAAATTAAATGTTGAAGTGGTAACACTAGAAATCGCACCTTTACCATAGAAATTATCAGTTCCATTAGCAAGAGATTTTTCTGCGCTACCTATTACGTATGCATTTAACCCAGATGGATCAACATCAATAGGGATCGGTGTATGCTCAGCAGTATAATATGAATAATATATACTGATTTCACCCTCGCTAGGTGCTTGATTAACCTTATTAACATCAAAATCTTCAATTATTGAATTTTCCGAATCATATATGCTTAGTTTAAATCCTGATCTTGTTGCAGCTATACCACCTACAAGTGAGTCAGTCGAACCATCGTTTCTAAACCCAATAGATCTGCCTGTTGTAACTTTGTAAAATTCACCAAAAGAAGCATGAGTGTTAGATGGTTGATATGGTAAAGGATTGTTTGCCTGAATATCAAAGAAATCACCATTTACAGCTCCTATTACTTTCCATCCTGAATTTTTTAATTCAAAATCAGCCGCCATAGATTTTACAGTGTTCAATTTCCAATCAGAAGCACTAATAAATTTTGTCCACGGAACAATTCTTACAGTCTCACTAGATGGAATTTCAAGAATGTTTACTTGTTGAGGATAAAGTTGTCCTTGAACAGCTAAACCTCCACCACCAGAACCTGCAGCATTTCCAGTAACAATAGCACTACTAGACTGAGCTAACTCTCTTTTATGTTTAACATTATACCACAATTCAGTATCTTCTTCCGTGCTAGTCACATTATAAACCCCAGTAATTTCAGCAGCTTCAATATTACTTAAAGATATAATTGTAAAGCCTAAAATAATAACTAGTAAAAATTTAATGAATTTTTTCATATTATTCTCCTTTAAAACTATTATAATTCTATCACATTTTTATACGTATTGCAACATTTCCAAATAAAACTAACTCAAACATTTGTTTGAGTTAGAATTTAAATTACTATTTAACTAAAACTTTGGCAAGTTTTGCAAATCTTGGTAAACCATTGACTAACGGAGCTTTTGATTCTCCTTGAATAAGTGGAAGAGCATAATCCACAAACTCTTGTTTAATACCATTTCCAGCTTCATTAATCCACTCTCTTGGAACTTTCTTCTCAGTATTAGCAGCAACAGAAACATTTACAAGCTCATATGATATATTATAAACAGGGCCCTCACTTCTTTTAAATATAACCATTTGATCAGTTTCACCAGCAACTGCATACTTAACAGCCATTCTACCAGCCATGAAAGCTTCTTCAACATCTACTTTAGATGCTAAATGTGCTGCACATCTTTGAAGCAAACTAAACTCAATAGGTCTTACCTTAACACCTAATTTTTCTTTAATTATTCCAGCTAAAACCGAAGCAGCCCCGCCTAATTGAGCATGACCAAATGAGTCTTTCGCAATTTCTGTTCCATATTCTGAAATATATTTCCCGTTCTTATCTTTAATCCCCTCAGAAATAGCCACAATTACCTTATTGTGCTTTTTAGTAGCTACTTCTTTTAAATCTACTAAAAACTTTTCTAAGTCAAAATCAAGTTCTGGCAAATAAATTAAATCAGGTCCTTTGCCATCTAAACAAGCCAAATGAGATGCAGCTGTTAACCAACCTGCATTTCTACCCATAATTTCAACTACTGTAATTAATCCTGTATTATATACATGCGTATCTAAATATAATTCCATCATCGTAGTGGCAACGTATTTTGCTGCACTTCCAAATCCTGGACAATGATCAGTCCCAAACAAATCATTATCTATAGTTTTAGGAACACCAATAACATTGCATTCATATCCTGAATTTTTTAAATACTTACTGACTTTATTACAAGTATCCATAGAGTCATTACCACCATTATAGAAAAAATATCTAATGTTGTACTTTTTAAAAACTTCTAGAATTCTCTTGTAATCTTTTTCATCATCTTCTAATTTAGCTAACTTGTAACGAACTGAACCTAGTGCAGATGAAGGAGTATTTTTTAATAACATCAATTCCTCTGCATCTTCTTTATTTATATCAAAAAATCTTTCATCTAAAATACCTTTAATCCCATGCTCTGCTCCATAAACCTCAGTGATTAGATCTTGCTTTAATGCCTCGATAAAAACTCCCGCAGCACTAGCATTAATAACAGATGTAGGGCCTCCTGATTGTCCAAATAAACATGCACCTTTTAAATTTTTCATTTTATACCTCCATAACATTCTAGAATATATTTTATACCAAACTTAAAATTTTATCAATGTTTTTTTACATTTTAATTTTCATATGTTATAATAAACATAGAATTTAAAACCTTAAGGCATGGTGCAAAATATGTATGATGTATATCTTCAAAAACCATTAAGACTAAAAGTAAAAATCATAGTTTCTATAATATTAATGATAACACTTGTTATTCTAATACTTTTAAAGTCAAACTCTAATTTTGCAGAATTTATTTCGCAAAATATAAGTAGGCACTGGATTAGCATTTTCGGAAGATTTTTTAGTGAATTTGACTTTAGTGTTTTTGAATTTATAATTGCTTTCTCTGTAATATTTACGATTGTTACAGTAGTTAGAATTATTATGAATTTAAAAAGTAAAACTAAGTTAAAATCTCTTAACTCATTCTTAATTTTTATAATTTATGTTTTATCTATAATAGTTATCTATACTACTACTGCTTCTTTTGCCTATAATAGAGATGATTTAGAATTAGATGTATATTTAGGAGATATTGAAACTAGCGAATTAGTAAATATTTCTAGATATTTTTTACAAGATTTTAACTATATTATCAATAATTCTGAATTACTTCAAAGGGACGAAAACTCAAATGTTATATGTCCCTATTCATATAGTGAACTTGCTAAAATTATCCAATCTGAATTTTCTAGGCTTGACAGTACTTACTTTAACTCATATACTCCAAAACCAAAACCTATACTAAGCAGTTGGTTAATGAGCCAAATGCATATCGAAGGTGTTGCTTTTGCTCCGACTGGTGAAGCTAACTTTAACACAAAAATTCCTGCCTACTCTCTACCTTTTACAATTGCACACGAACTTGCACATACTAAAGGTATAATGCGTGAAGATGAGGCAAACTTAGTTGCAACATATATTACTCTAACAAGTGAAAATGAGTATCTAAGATACAGTGCTTATAACAAAATCTACCCTCAACTATTATCAGCTATCTACATGCTTTCAAGAGATGATTATGCTGAAATGTCAGCTTATATAACTCAAGATGTTTATACTGAAAGAGCAAACGCTAATGATTTTTGGGAAAAATATAGTCTTTTCGCAGACATATCAGAATTTTTCAATGACCTATATTTAAAGTTAAGTGGTGTTGAAGAAGGGACTGATAGTTATAATGACAATCCTATTATTATAATACCACCAAATCAACCTCCTGAAGACCCGCCTATTATTATTTATACATTTTCTAGAACTCAAAGATTAATATTTAACATCTACTATAATCTTCAAAATTAAAAGATTATGATTTTAAAATCATAATCTCTTTTTTTATTCACTTCTTAACGCTTCAACAGGATCTTTTTTTGCTGCAATTCTTGAAGGAATAATTCCAGCAATTAAAGTTAAAGTCATACTTATTAGAATTAAAGTAACAGCATGAAGTATTAATAAATTTGAAATGTTATTAATTTCAACTAAATTTGCTAAAATTATATTAATAGGAATATTTAATAGCAAAGTCACAGTAACCCCTAAAAATCCAGCAAACCCACCTATAATTAAAGTCTCAGCATTGAAAACTCGCGAAATATCTTTTTTTCTAGCTCCAATACTTCTTAAAATACCAATTTCTTTTGTTCTTTCGAGAACAGAGACGTAAGTTATAATTCCTATCATTATTGATGAAACTACCAATGAAATTGATGTAAATGCAATCAAGACATATTGAATTGCAGAAATTACTGTGTTAATTGATGAAACAACTAGTTCCATAACGTCAGTATAATATACTCCAGCAGCTTTTGCATATAAACTTGCTTCACTTTTTTGTTCATCAGTCGCTTCTTCTTTGTTAATCTCATTGTCTATATAATATTCTTCTAAAGCTTCCGCAACAACAACCTTATTATATTCATCTAAATGATTTTTAATTAAATCTTTTGCTTTAAAATCTAAGGGATAAATTTCTATTTCTGTAACTGTATTTGATCCTAACAATCTAGTTAACGCAGTATTAAACTGCTCTAGTGCAGTTTCCCCATTGGTTACATCAACATAAACTTCATTAGTAAACGGGTCAATGTATTCTTCTGCTTCTAATTTATCATAATACCAAGATGCAAGAACAGATGCTTCAAAAATATCACCACCCAAAGACCGATTTAATATTTCATCAGATAACTCTTTTGAATAACCTAAAGCACCCGTAATTGAACCTATGGCTGTTTCAGTATTTGGCCTTAAAATTGCACTTATCTCTAAATCAATTCCAGCCTCAGAAATATCATTAGTGAAATAACCAATTTCTATCCCTTGAATTGGATATTTATTAAAGTTATTAACAAATTTATTATTTATGTCATCATAGTAATATAAATCATTTGTATATAATAATTTATATTTCATTCCTATAAAAGATTCGTATGAAATTGAAACTTTATCATCTTCAAGATTCGAATCTAATTCTTCATAGTCACTAATTCCTAATCCAGTTAAAACAAAATCACTTAACTGATTATATTTATCTACAACTAAAACCACTTGATTTTTTTCAGTTGGCCAATTTCCAGCTAAAAGATCATATTGTGATTTAATAAAATCATCATTTTCAAGAAGTTCTTGCCATATTTTCATATTATAAGGGCCTGAACCATATGATGATGGAGTTTTTAAATAATTACCAGCATCTTGCTCCTTAAAAATATTTACTTTTACATCATTCTTTATTTTTATGTCATAATACAAAGAAGGATCAATTGTCTCAATAGCGTTTGTAATATATTCATTAGATAATGTATTAGTAACTCTCAAACTTGCTATTTGTTCCATTACATTGTTTACATATATTTGATTGTCAACAGGGTACGCTTCCATATTATCGGGGCGATTCATTTGTAAAAACGAATTATAATCAATCGTTGAAGAATCAATTATTAAAGGATAACTTGACAAAGTATCGGCTTGCATCTTATCAACATACCTTTGAAAACCAGTAGATAAAGATAAAACTAAAGCTATTCCAATTATTCCAATAGAACCAGCAAAAGCTGTAAGTAAAGTTCTAGTTTTTTTAGTAGTTAAATTTTTGAAACTTAATACTAAAGCCGTTAAAAAAGACATTGAGGTTTTTTCTTTTATTTTGTTCTTTACTTTTTCTGGTTTTAAATTATTATTTTTTATTTCTTTTTCATCAATATAAGGATTAGAATCATTAATAACTTTACCATCAAGCAGTTTTATTATTCTATTTGAATATTTATTTGCAATCTCAGAATTATGCGTTACCATAATTACTAATTTAGATTTTGCAATTTCTTTTAAAATATCCATAATTTGAGTGCTAGTATCAGAATCTAATGCCCCAGTTGGTTCATCTGCCAAAAGAATATCCGGATGATTAACTAGAGCTCTAGCAATAGCAACTCTTTGCATTTGGCCACCCGATAACTGATTCGGCCTTTTTTTGATTTGATCTTCTAAACCAACTTGAGATAAAGCTTCTTTCGCTCTTCTTACTCTTTCTGATTTAGAAATTCCTGATAATGTCAAAGCTAACTCAACATTTTCTAAAATCGTTTGATGTTGAATTAAATTATAATTTTGAAAAACAAACCCAATTGAATGGTTTCTATAACTATCCCAATCATGGTCTTTATAAGATTTAGTAGAACGTTCTCTAATTATTAGGTCACCTTCCGTATATCTATCTAAACCTCCGATAATATTTAATAATGTGGTTTTACCACATCCCGAAGGGCCTAATATAGACACGAATTCATTTTCCCTGAAACTTAAATCGATTCCCTTTAAAGCGCCGATTACCATATCAGATACATAGTAATTCTTTATTATATTTTTACATTGAAGCATATTTTTACCTTTCTTAAGTTAATTCAAAAGTACCAGTATATAATTTATAATACTTGCCTTTTTGTTTTAACAAATCTTCATGATTTCCTCTTTCAATTATAACACCATTTTCTAATACAAGTATTGCTTTTGCATTTCTTACAGTTGATAGTCGATGCGCTATTACAAAAACGGTTCTGTTTTTCATCAATTCATCCATCCCTTTTTCTATTAACATTTCCGTTCTAGTATCAATAGATGATGTTGCTTCATCAAGTATTAAAACAGGGGGATTAGCAATGGCTGCCCTAGCAATATTTAACAATTGTCTTTGCCCTTGAGATAAATTAGTTCCATCAGATGTAATAATAGTATCATATCCATTTGGTAAATGTGAAATGAAAAAATCTGCATTTGCAAGTCTTGCAGCTCTTTCAACATCTTCATCAGATGCATCAAGATTACCATATTTAATATTTTCTTTAATTGTTCCAGTAAATAGATGTGTATCTTGTAATACCATAGCTAATGATTTTCTCAAATCCGATTTCTTAATTTCTTTTATTTTTATACCATCGTAAGTTATATCACCAGTTTGGATATCATAAAACCTATTAATAAGATTAGTAATAGTTGTTTTTCCGGCTCCTGTGGAACCCACAAAAGCTATTTTTTGACCAGGTTTAGCAAACAATGAAACACTATTCAATACCTTTTTATCATCTATATAGGCAAAGTCAACATTATTAAAGCGAACATCCCCCTTCACTTTAATATACTCAAATTCATTATTTGACTTTGTTTTTTTCCAAGCCCAAACACCTGTACAACAATCCGTTTCATAAAATTTTTCTTCTCTGTACTCTCCATTTACTAAAACAATATTACCATCATCCACTTCTTCTAACTCATCAAAAACCTCAAAAATTCTTTCAGCTCCTGCTAAAGCTGTTAATATAAAATTAAACTGCATAGAAATTTGAGTTATCGGCTGAGAAAAGTTTCTAGTTAAATACAAAAAAGCTATAATATCTCCCACTAAAAGACCACCAATACCATTAATAAATAATATAGCCCCAACTACTGCAGTTAATGCATAATGTGCGTATCCTAAATTCCCCATTACTGGAAATAAAATACTACCATAAGTGTTAGCACTAGCACTAGCTTTAAAAAGAGATTCATTCAATTTATCAAAATTGATTTTTGACTCATTTTCATAGTTAAACACTTTTACAACTTTTTGCCCTTCAGTCATTTCTTCAATATATCCATTAATTATCCCCAACTCTTTTTGTTGTTTAATATAATATTTAGCACTTCTTTTAGTAATAATCTTTACTGCTAAAAACATTATAACAAACATTAACATAGCAAATAGAGTTAATAATATACTTATTACACACATATATATAAAAACACCTAATATAGTAAAAAATGCAGTAAACAACATCGGTAAACTTTGACTTAACATTTGTCTCAACGCATCTACATCATTTGTATATCTGCTCATTAACTCACCATGAGCCTTAGAGTCAAAAAATTTTATAGGTAATTTTTGCATATGTGAAAATAAATCTATTCTTACTTTTTCTAATACGTTATTAGTAATATAAATCCCAAGTCTACTATAAATATATGTAGACAAGACACCTAACATATATATAATTAAAATCACTCCAATAAAATTAATTACATTGGTAAAGTCAGGATTGCTTTGACCTATGAGATTAGCGATATGAACATCAATTAAATTTTTAAGCAAATATGCACCAACGATAGTTGGTATAGATGAAATAATAACTGTAATAAATAATAAAATAAATTGAAATTTGTAAGGTTTCCCAATATAAGATATTAATCTTAGAAGTGTCTTTTTTGCATCTTTAGGTTTTCTCATTTTAGACATTTGGTTAATTCTTGACATTATTACTCAACCCCCTTCAACTGTGAAGAATATAAATCTTTATATATCTTATTATTTTTAAGCAGATTTAAAGGTGTATCATAAGCATCAATTTCACCATCATTTAATATTAAAACTTTATCAGCACTTTCTACCGAATTAATTCTTTGAGCTATAATAATCACAGTAGTTTCTTTTAACCTATCTTTCAAAGCACTTTTTATTTTAGATTCAGTGTTTGTATCAATTGCACTAGTAGCATCATCTAAAATCAAAATTTTAGGGTTTGTTAATAAAGCTCTAGCTATACAAATTCGTTGTTTTTGTCCACCCGACAGATTAACTCCGCCTTGACCTAAACGTGTTTCATACCCATCAGTAAAACTCATAATAAAATCATGAGCTTGAACTATTTTGCATACATCGATAATTTCATCTTTAGTAGCATTTTTGTTCCCCCAAAGCAAATTTTCCTTAATCGTTCCACTAAATAAAATATTTTTTTGAAGAACGATTGCAACCTCTTTTCTTAGATTGTTCAAAGAGTACTCTTTTATACTTGATTTACCTACAATTATTTCACCTTCAGATACATCATAAAGACGTGGTATCAGTTGTACAAGTGTAGTTTTTGCAGAACCAGTACTTCCTAATATCCCTATGACTTCTCCAGATTCAATCTTTATATTAATATTTTTTAAGACATAGTTGTCATTATCCTTTGAATAAGAAAAACATACATTTCTATATTCAATTGAACCATCTTTTAATACTCTATCCTTATCTAAGCCATCTTTAATCTCAGAATCTTCTTTTAAAACCTCAGCAACTCTGCTTGAGGCTGCTTTTGAAATAATGATTTGAATAAAAGTCATAGAAAGCATCATTAAACTCATCAAAACAAGCGTAATATATGTTATAAAACTCATTAGTTCTCCAGTTTTCATTAAGTCACTTATAATAAGTTTAGCACCAAACCAAGAAATTGCAATTATTCCAATATACATAGTAAACTGCATAATCGGATTTGTAAGTATTACAATTTTTTCTGCCTTAATTGAAGTTTCTTTCAACTCACTTACTGAATCTTTAAACTTATTAATTTCATATTCTTCTCTTACAAAAGACTTAACTACTCTAATACCAATTAAGTTTTCTTGAACTGAATTATTTAATCTATCGTATTTATATAACATCTTTCTAAAATATGGATGCGCTTTAATAAATATAAAATATAAAAGAAATGCTAAAAAAGGAATAGCTATAATAAAAACACTAGCTAGTTTAGAATTAATTATAAAAGCCATAATTGTAGCTGATATTAGCATAATAGGTGCTCTTACTAACATTCTTAAAGACATCATAAATGCATTTTGAATCATATTAACATCAGTAGTCATTCGGGTTACTAAAGATGATGTTGGATATTTATCAGAATTTGAAAAAGAAAAATCTTGAATCTTATAGAATATTCCTTTTCTTATTTCTTTTGCAAAACCAGTTGCAGCAATCGCTCCATATTTTCCGCCTAATGCTCCACAGATCAATGCAATAACAGCAAACAAAATCAACAATGCACCTAAACTAATTACATAACTCAAATCACCTTGTTCAACACCTATTTTTATCCCTTCATCAATTATTAAAGCCATTATAAATGGTATCGCAACTTCAAAAATAACTTCAAAAATCATTAAGATTGGTGTAATAATTGCATATTTCTTATACTTTCCAATAAATGGTATTAAGTCTTTGAACATTTTATTCCTCCATATTAATATTCATTGTTTTTATAATGTTTTCAACCTTTAAATCAAATTCTCCATCTTCTAAAACATTTTTCATTATTTTATCAAGAAAAAAATTGAAATTATTTATTTCATCTTTGCTAAATCCATTAAACATTTTGTCATCTATTTTTTTAATCTCTTTATGAATTTTCTCTAGACTTGCTATACCTTTATCAGTTATAAAAAGCTTTTTACAACGCAAATTTTTTTCATCTATTTTTTTACATAGCAAACCATTTTTTTCCATTCTTTTAGTAGAAAGGGCAATACTTGCAGCTGAAACTCCTAATTTATCAGCTATTTCTATTTGAGTAGATCCATTATTTTTATTTAGTATTTCAAGTATTGGGTGTTGTCCATAATATAAATTCGTTTCCTTAAATATATTATTTATCATCACCTTTTTCATTAAAATTATTTTCCCTAAACTCGAACTGATTTTTCCAAACATATTGCCTCCTTTAGATAAACGCTTAACAATTAAACGACTAATATATTATATATTTCCATTGTAGTTAAGTCAATAAAAAAAAAGACTAAAGTCTTTTTTTTAATGATTATGACTATCGCAAATCTTATTTGTATAAACTAGTTCTTTCTTTAGAAATTTATTTATTACCCCTTCTGCATCTCCAACAACGCCTGTTATTACTTCTATATTGTTATCTATAAAAAGTTGAACCGCACCTCCGCCCATTCCACCTGCTATAATTAAATTTATGCCTTTTTCTTTTAAAAATAAAGGTAGAAAACCTGGTTTATGACCAGGGTTTGCAACCTTTTCTCTACTGATAATTTTGTTGTTCTCAATATTGAAAAAACAAAAATTTTCACAATGGCCAAAATGTTCAGATACTATATTATTTTCAACCGCTACTGCTATTTTCATATATTTTCTCCTATCTTTAAAATCAAACCATCTAAATATTCTTCTTCTATATTTTCTATCATTCCTTGATCACAAAGCTTTGAAATTTTAGAATCTATTGGCATTTTTTCAATTATATCAATTTCATAACTTTTTGCAATTTCTTCTATCTTGCTTTCTCCAAATATATTATGCTTTTCTAAACAATTAGGGCATTCGAAAAAAGACATATTCTCAACTATTCCTATAATAGGTATTTTCATCATATTAGCCATTTTTGTAGCTTTTGCAACAATCATATTAACTAATTCCTGAGGTGAAGTAACTATAACTATTCCATCAACCTTAATAGATTGAAAAACAGTTAAAGGTACATCCCCTGTCCCCGGCGGCATATCTATAAACATTATATCAATGTTTTCCCAAATAACATCTGTCCAAAATTGTTTTACAGCACCAGCTATTAATGGCCCCCTCCAAACAACTGGATCTGTTTCATTTTCTAACAAGAAATTAACAGACATAACACTTATCCCCGTTTTGGTTTTTATAGGATATAATCCATCTTTAGTTCCTAGAGCTTTTTCTTTTAAGCCAAATGCTTTTGGAATCGATGGCCCTGTAATATCAGCATCCAAAATCGCTGTTTTAAAACCCCTTTTACATGCATAAACAGCTAATAGCGAAGTAACTAGTGATTTACCTACTCCTCCTTTACCACTAACTATACCGATAACTTTTTTAATTTTACTAAGATTATGGGGTTTTTCCGAAAAATCATTTTTTTCTTTTCTATCATCACAATCTTCAGAACAGCTTGAACAATCATTATTACATTTGTCACTCATTTTTTACCTCTATTTCTATTACACTACCTGTAGAAATGTAATTTATTTTTTCTTTCATTTTATCTTTTAATTTTTTGTAAGCTAACAATCCTGTACAATGGCCTGTATAATACATTGCATTAGTTTTTATTAAGTAATTGGCTAAAGTAATTATATTACTATCCGATTCATACTCGTTATTAGATTTATTATATAAGTGGAATCCACCAACTACTACATTAGGATAAAAACCAAACTTCTGATAAAAACCTTCAACTATATTTATAATCCCTCTATGAGAACATCCCGAAAATAATATATATTTATCATTTTCTCTTATGACTAAATATTGCTCATGTTTGAAGGTATCATTTATATAACAATTATCAACCAACTCAAATAAATTTTTATTTGTACTAGGGAACATATCTTTAATTTCTACATCGCAAAACGAGCTAAAGCCGTTATAAATTTCATAATCATTTTTAGATAATATTATTCTTTCATTATTAATTAATTCTTTTTTTAAACCAATATAATGTTTTATTCCATTTCTATTAGAATAAAAATCGTTAAACGAATTTGAGTTTAAATACACTTTTGCTTTGCTATTATTTTTAAAAAAACTATCTAATCCGCCACCATGATCATAGTGTCCATGAGATATATAAACGAAATCTACATTTCCAATATCTTTTTTTAAGTATTTTGCATTATACAAAAAATTTTCTCCCTGGCCTAAATCAAACAATATTTTTTTACCACTAGCCTCTATATAGAAACTTAAGCCATGTTCATCATATAAAGCAGCTTCAATTTTAGTATTTTCAATTAAAGTAGTTATTTTCATTTTAAATTCCTACATTTTTAATTATAATTTCAAACATATTTTTAGTAGCTATACTTGCTTTGCCATCAAAATCAATAAAACTTTTCCCCATATTCAAATATTCAATCACTTTAGAATCAAAAGGAATTTCTCCAACAACAAAAATATTTTCTTCATTACAATAATCTTTAATTCTCTTAGTTATTTCTTCATTCTCATCATATCTATTAATACAAACCATTATTTTCGTATTAAAACTTTTTGAAACTTTAACTATTCTTTTTAAATCGGATATCCCTGAAATAGAAGGCTCAGTAACTAATAATGCATAATCAACACCACTCAACGAAGCTATTACAGGGCAACCTATACCAGGAGAACCATCAATTATACAAGCAATTTCCTTTTCTGAAACATTATCAAATAACTGTTTTTTGACCTTTGTTACAAGCATACCTGTAGTTCCACTTCCCATTTTTAAAGTTGCAGTGGAAAAAACAACTTCATTTTTATACAATCTTAAATACCCATTAACATATTGGTTCATGCTTATTGCTTGGGCCGGACAAACATATTCACAAACCCCACAACCTTCACAATCATGCAATAAAATACTATACCTTTTATCATATTTAATAGCGTCAAATCTACACTTTTCTAAACATAAGCCACATAAAATGCATTTTTCCTGATTTATTACTGCTTTTTTTAATCCAAAATAATTACTTTCTTCATAATCAGTGAAATCATTAAATAGTAAATGTAAATTAGGAGCATCTACATCGCAATCAGCAAATGCGTTTATCTTATATAATTTAATTAAAGCACTAGATATAGTTGTTTTACCGGTCCCGCCTTTTCCGCTTAATACTAATATTTTTTTCATTATATAAACCTCTTAATTTCTTCGAAAATGTCTGTAAATAAAGATTTATATTCTGGAAACATTCGAGATACTATCAATCCACTCGAATTCATTTCAACAATAAGTTTATCATATTTTATCTTTTTAATAATTTTAATATTATTTTCATAGAAATACTTAATATTATTTTCACTTTCTTCTGAATATTTATTAATAACTACTCCAAAAGGTTTATTAAAAAGCTTAACTAACTCTAAAACCATTTTAAAATTATGAAGTCCAAAAATCGTGGGTTCTACAACAAACAAACAATAATCTGCATCTTTTATCGTTTCCATAACTAAACAAGAACTACCTGGAGGACAATCTACAACTATATTTTTAACAGGCAACTCATATTTAAAAAGTTGTTTAATAATAGGTACCCCTGTGGCTTCACCTATATTCAATTTACCACTAACAACAAAAACATCACTACTTTTACCTACATAAATGTTTCCAATTTCTTTGTTTATCTCGGTTAAAGCTTTTTTATCACAAACCAAAACACAGCCTCCACAAGAATGACACAATTTATCAAAAATTAATAGTTTATTAGGTAAATAAGTCAAAGCATTAAACTTACAAAAATCTACACATTTCTGACACCCGTTACACAAAGTCATATCTACTTTTGGTATTTTAACAAATACTTCTTGTTTTTCTATATTTTTAGACTTGAAGAATAAATCTCCGTTAGGTTCTTCAACATCACAATCAATATAAGCTGCATTATCAATAATACTAGCTAAATTTACTGATATAAAAGTTTTACCAGTCCCACCTTTGCCACTTAAAACAGCAATCTTTTTAACTGCGGTTTCCATGAAATCCTTGATGTATTTCAATTAACTTTTCTAAACTGCTTGTTTTATAAGCGGTTAAATTGTCTTCTAAAGACCCTTTTATAGCTTTTAAGATTTCTACATTAGCTGCACGTAATACATTAGCTGCGTTTTCTCCACAACTTTTAGTAATTAAAACTTTCACTTTATTATTTATTAAAATTTGAGAACTCATAATACCAGCTCCACCAGGTTGATCAACTGCTGGGTTTTTTAAAAAACTACCTTCGCCTTTATTAGAATCCAAAACATAATAATAAGGGGCTCTACCAAATGAAACACATACATCTTCTTTTAAGTTTTTTTCTGATACTGGAATCGCAATAATCATAATCTACCTCCTAGATATTGAAATTATACATCAGTTTATGACATATGTCAACTATTAAATGTCATACTTAGTAATTATTTGAGTTGGTGTTAATCTCATTAATCTAAACACCGGAAACAAACCAGCTAAAATATTTACTAGAAAAATGAATAGAATCGTTATCAAAGCCACATACCAAGGATAAGTGATTAAAGTGCTAAACACAACATTTCGACTAACATTCCAAATAGTTAATGATATAAACAAAAAACCAATTAAAGAACTAACTGAAGTAATTAAAACTATCTCAGAAAAGAATATTTTGTACATATCTCTTTTTTTTGCACCTATTGCTCTATAAGTACCTATTTGATTAATTCGTAACATTACACTAGACCTCATCAAAAAATATAGAATTATACTTGATGCTGATAGCATAACTACTAATGTAGTTAACGATACCGATACATCTAAAGCTCTAGATTCGTTAAAAGTATTTATATCGTCTTCATAGGGTAAAGAAAAAGTAATTCCTTCTTCTAATAATTTTTGCTCTGCAATTTTCACATTAGGTGCATAAAAATTAATCCCTATTTTATTATTAGGACTTTGCCTATTCAAAATAGAATTAATATAAATTTTTTCAACATTCGCATCATTAACTATATAATCCAAGTTCTCTGCTTCTGATTCATATAAAAAATGGCCTTTGACAATATAATCTTCACCTTGAAATGTATAAGTCGAATTAACAGGATGACTTAAAACATGTGTTTCAGATAGATAAATTTCATTATCAGCTAGTTCTATTTCAGGTAACCTCAAACTATTACTGGTAACAAAGATTTCCTCATCAGCAAACAATTCTGTAACGTATAATAATTCTTTGTCTATGAAAACTACAGGACCTCCACAATCTGATATGCCTGAAATTACAACTGGAAATTGAAAATAAAGTCCATCATCTGTTAAAAAAACAGATGAAGATAAATAATCTAAAGATATATTTTGGCCTATTAAATCAGTATAATCAACTAATCCAGTATTAGATAAATCACCTTTTTCCATCATTACATCTAAAATCCATTTATCAATTACTATACCTTTATAATCAGTTGGCATAGAACCATATTTTATATCATTTGGATTTATATTATCTAAAAATACAATATTACCAAATTCCATACCATCATTAGTTAGTTTTGAAATTTTATGCTCAGTTTGAGAAAAGAAATCTAGTTTTATTCCATCAAAATAATTACTCGGGTTACACAATCCATCAATATAACCACTTATTCCTAATTCGGATTTAATTAACATCAATTTTTGATAATCAACATCTATGTCTTTAGAATCAATTGAAATTATATTTTTATCATTATATACATAATCTTTTTTATCAACTATGTACAAAGAAGAGAAATTAATAACTGATATAACAACAAATATAGCAATTAAAGCAAATGCAAATAAAAACATTTTTTGTTTTCTAGAAAAAGAAAGCAAATGTTGAAAACCCATTTTAAATGCTTCTTTAAATTTAATCGCCGACTTTAGACTATTCTCAGGAAGTTTTTCTAAATGATAATCAAATTCATCAAAATCTTCAATTTTAATAGTTGGCTTTTTTTGATCTAAAATTTTAATTTCATTTTCTGAATCAATAAACTTAATTTTAGCCTTTTCACTGTCAGCACTAATATAAATTACATCTTTTTCATATATTATTTTAATTTTGGTAGATTTCGGTTTATCTTTAAAGAAATATTCAATATTTAAATTTTCTTTTAATACTTCATCTTTATTATATTCTTTCAAGTAAAGATTTCTATCTTCAGAAAATTCAAAACTATCAGAACTTTTGTTTGCATAATCTTCAACTATTTTTCCATCAGCTAACTTAATAATTCTGTCTGAATAAAAATTAGCTAGTCTTGGTTCATGTGTTACTAAAACAACTAAGCATTCTCTAGATATTTTACGTAAAATATTCATGATTTGAGTAGTATTGCTTTCGTCTAAATTTCCTGTAGGTTCATCCGCAATTATAACCTTAGGGCTTTTAACAAGCGCCCTAGCGATTGCTACTCTTTGCATTTGTCCACCTGAAAGTTGTGAAGCTTTTCTTTTTTTAAACCTTTCCATCTTCACTGCTTTTAAAGCATATTCAATTCTTTCTTCTATTTTATCATTTGGAACGTTTAACATTTTCAATACTAACTCTAAATTACGATAAACGCTTAATTCAGGTAATAATAAATAGTTTTGAAAAATGTAACCTATTTTTTTAGTTCTAATATCATCCCATTTATTAAAATTATATTTTTTCATCTCTATTTGACCAACAATAATTTTACCTGATTTGACTTTATCCAATCCACTTATTGCATTTAATAATGTTGTTTTCCCACAACCTGAAGGTCCAAGCAAACTAACAAAGCCAGTATCAGGAAAATCTAGGCTAACATCATTAATTACATGTATCTCATTAGACTTACCAGCATTATAATATTTATTTAAATTAATTGTTTTTATCATATTACTCTACCCTCATATTACTTAAAATTGAATTTTTAATTAATAATTTATTATACCTTCTAACTATTAAAATACAGATTAATGTATTTATTAGTAATAGAAAAATAAAATGATACCACTTATAATAAGTTAAACTATAAAATAAAAAACCACTAGAGTTTACATCTGATTTTAATAAAACAAAATAAAGCGGAATTAACAACACAAAAGATACTAAAAATGCAAAATATAATTCAACAAAGTTCATAACTCTAATACTGTTTTGATCAATTCCAATTGATTTTAAAATCGCATAATCTTTTTTCTTAAATAATAAGAAATATTTTAATATTAAAAATGCAACAAAATAAATTACAAAAATACCAAATATTGTAGATAAAGTTGAAAAAGCATTTGATAAAACTACAAATAACGCTGCCATATTACTAAAAGGGTCACTAATGCTTGTATATGGAGAAAAAGCATAATATCCATTTTTAAGTAAAACCTTAATCACAGCATTAATATCTTCAAAATTTGCTTCTACTGTATGTTGATAGTATATTACACTTTCTGAAGTATCAATTGAAACCAATCCTGAATACCTAAACGGCGAAAAAAATACTTCTATTGTATTTTCACTATTTTCGGTTTCTTGCTTAGTGTTAATATAGTCTAATAACTCAGACGAAACATAGATTACATCTATATTTACAGATTCATTTATGAAACCTACGATTTTTACATCAATATGCTCTTGGCCACTATTTGTAGTTAATTTCATGCTAATAACTTTATTCAGTTGATTAAGGTATTTATAACCACTATATAATGATGACTTAATAACAATTTCATTTATTCCATTTGGTAAAACTCCATACTCCAAATCAGTATTTTTTAAGTATTCATTAGGATACGGATACCCATCAAAATAATAATATTCATCACCTGAGGAAAAAGAAATATTAGTATAACAATCCAAAGCTAAGTCTTGTTTTATTACTCTATCAACCTTAGAAATTGAATTGATATATTCATAATCAGCATTAGTAAAAGCAGTTTTGTCTTTTTTTGATACAATAATTCTTTCCTTATAGTTATTATTGACTGAACTGAACATAGATAAATATGCACCAGAGTTGTCTTGCGACATCAAATGTTCTCCATAAAGATTAAATATAAACAAAGTAACTATTAATGTGACAATTAAAAGAAACAAAGTTCTAACTGGCTGACTCTTCAAATTTAATAAACCAAATAAAATCGATTTTTTTATAACTGTATTTTGGTTTTCATTTACAGTAATTTTATCCATTTTTGTAACATCTTTTAATTCAATATCTTCAACAACTTCGCCATCAAATAGCCTTATTTTTCTAGAAACGAAATCCTTTGTTTGCTCAAAATTATGTGTTACTATAATGACTAGTTTGTCTTTTGATACTTCGTTTAATAACTTAATTATTTCACTACCACTTTCGCTATCTAAATTTCCTGTTGGCTCATCAGCGACTATAATAGGAACATCTTTTGCTAAAGCTCTAGCAATAGCCAATCTTTGTTTTTGTCCGCCTGATAACTTAATCGCTTTATGTTTTAAATGCGAAGTTAAGCCAACCCTTTCAATTATTTCCTTAGCCCTAATTCTTCTAAGCTTTTTATTAATTCCTTGAACTATCAACGCTGCTAAAACATTTTCATAAACAGTATAACTGTCTATCAAATTGTTATTTTGAAATATGAAACCAATATAATTTCTACGATAATTTTCCCATTCACTTTCAATAAAATGTGAAGTTTCTTCACCGTTAATATACATTTCACCTTCTTCGTATGTATCATTCCCCGAAATTACATTTAATAATGTTGATTTACCACTACCGCTTTCTCCAGTAATAGCAACAAACTCTCCAACATTTAACTCTAAATTAATTTTTCTAAGTCCTAGTGCTACAGTCCCTTCACTATGGTAATACTTAGAAATATTATTTAATTTAATCATTCTATCACCCCAATCTTTTAAATTATAACATTATATATTTTTCTTAACAATATTTTTTTTATTTACTAATTTAAGAACAAAAAAAATATAGATTTATAATTTTTTCTTTGACAATACTACAAAAAATGTTATAATATTTTAGGCTGGCTCCATAGCCAAGTGGCTAAGGCAAGGGTCTGCAACACCCTGACCGTTGGTTCAAATCCGACTGGAGCCTCCAATTTTAAAAAAACAGGCTATTAAATTAGCCTGTTTTTATTACGTTTCATATAATTTTGTATATCTATTGGTTCCTTCATAATATCAACACTTAAATTAATAGGAGCACCATCCGTAATCAGAATATCATCTTCTATTCTAATACCGATGTTTTCTTCCTCAATATATAGCCCTGGTTCAATTGTTATTACATGGCCAGGTTGCAGCGGCATATCTC
>Ga0334884_1001125_pt1 | contig 42033 bp, 31 predicted proteins | sample GraSluR1_MG_7_FD_207215 | JGI IMG/M metagenome (GOLD analysis project Ga0334884, IMG submission 207215) | Sludge microbial communities from methane-producing bioreactor in Wageningen University, Netherlands - Granular Sludge_12_05 R1 | ecosystem: Engineered > Bioreactor > Anaerobic >... | reverse complement strand
CCGAGCTGTCTCGGACGCAGGCCAAGAGGCTGATCGATGACGGTTTCTGCGTGCTCGACGGCCTCCGGGCCAAGTCCGGCGTCCGGCCCACCCCCGGAGCCGCCATCGCCGTCAGGCTTGTGGAGCCTGAGAGCGAGATCACCCCCGAAGACATCCCCCTTGAAGTCCTGCTTGAGGATGACCGGCTCATCGTGGTGAACAAGCCCGCCGGAATGGCCTCACATCCGGCCCGAGGCACCCCGCGCGGGACGCTGCTCAACGCGCTCACGGGACACCTGCACGGCCGCGGCGGCCCCCGACCCCGCGTCACCCTGCTGCATCGCCTGGACAAGGACACCTCAGGGGCGATCCTGGCCGCCAAGACGGTGGCGGTCCACCGTGAGCTGAAAAAGCAGATGGACGACGGGGCGGTGAGTCGTGTCTACTGGGCTTTGGTACGCGGCCTGCCGGAGCCGCGCCGGGGTACAATCCGCGAGCCCCTGGGCCGCGAGCGCGGCGACAAGCTGCGCATGGTCGTCTCTCCGCGGGGCCTGGAGGCCGTCACGCATTACGAGGTCCTGGCCACGGACGGTGACTTGTCCTTGGTCTGCGCGAGGCTGCAGACGGGGCGCACGCACCAGATCCGCGTGCACTTCGAATGGCTCGGACACCCGCTCGTCGGTGAGAGGACCTACCGCGGCGGTCGTCCGCGGCTGGATTGCCTTGACGAGGCCTTTGTCGGCCAGGCCCTGCACTCGCGCTCCCTGAGCTTCGACCACCCCGCCACTGGCCGACGCCTGGCAGTAGAGGCCGCGCTCCCCGCCCAGATGGCGGAGCACGTGGCACGCCTGGGCGTGCCGGACCTCACTGTCGAGCCCCGGGCAGAGGGGGAGCGGCCCGCCCCCCCTCGGGGCTGACATACCCCGTGGCGCCCGGTGGGCCGGTGCTACCCCCTACTCCCCCGCCGTCGCCTCCGCGCGTGCGAACTCCTCGGCCAGTTGGCGGAGATCCTCCAGTGTCCGCGCCTTGTTGCATTCCCGGCGCAGCCCGGCACCTCCGGGCAGCCCTTTGGAGTACCAGGCGAGATGGGCCCGCATCTGGTGGACGGCGGTATGCTCGTCGGACTGCTGCTGGAGCATCTGGGCCTGGCACAGGGCCACGCCGAGCCTGAAGGCGGTGGGAGGGTCGGATGGCGGCCGGCGGCCGGCCAGGACCTCATTGGCCTGCGAAAACACCCACGGGCGCCCCACGGCGCCCCGGGCGATCATCACTCCGGCACAGCCGGTATCCTGCAGGATTGCCAATGGCATGGTGGGGGTGAAGACGTCGCCGCTGGCGATGACGGGGATGCGAAGGGCCTCCACCAGCCGTGCGGTCAGGCGGTGGTCGGCCTCGCCGCTGAACCCCTGAGTGATGGTTCGCGCATGTATGGCGACGGCGGCGGCACCGGCCTCCTGCAGCCTGACGCCCAGCTCCAGATAGCTCTCGTCTCCCTCGTGGCTGCCCGCACGGATCTTGCAGGTCACCGGGAGACGGGCGGCCTTGACCACCGCGCTAACGATGGCGACGGCGCGGTCGGGGTCTCGCATCAGGGCCGATCCTCCCCGGGCCTTGAGCACCTTCGGCACGGGGCAACCCATATTGATGTCGATAATGTCGGCTCCGGCGGCTTCCAGGTGGGGCACGGCAGCGGCCATGGACTGCGGCTCAGCGCCGAAGATCTGCATGGATACCGGGCGCTCCGAGGGATGGCTGCGCAGCAGCGAGAAGCTCTTCCTGTTGTCCCGCACCAGCCCCTCCACGGCCACCATCTCGGAACACACCAGATGTGCCCCGGCTCTGCGGCACAGGATGCGCAGCGGCAGATGGCTGAACCCGGCCATGGGCCCCAGAACCAGCGGCCCGTCGATGCGAACGTCTCCTATCGTCATGCCCTTCCATGCCATGCTTGCGATCAGAGCCTCATCTCATCGGCCAGCAGACGCAGGCCGTCCAGGAGCAATAGCGGATAGTGTGCGACCTCGGCCCCCAGCGCGGCCAGGACCGTCGGGGCATCGCCACCGGTGAGGACGATGGGCGCACTGGTGCCATCCAGAGCCGACCGCGCGGCGGCCACCAGCTCGCGGGCCGTGCCCACGAGGCAATGGTGCAGGCCCGACAGCAGGCTCTCCGCGCTGGACCGCGCAGGGGACCGTGGCGTTGCCCAATCGGCGACGGCACGCTGCAGCGCCGGGCTCAGGTGCGCCGCCGACTGTGTGACACCGGATAGTAACGCCGGCAGGCCGGGAGCGATGGCCACGGGCAGCAGGACCCCCTCGGGCGAGACCGCCTCGCACGTCAGGCACGTCCCGGCGTCCAGCACGATGCACGGACGCCCCACCATGGCGGCGGCCGCATACCCTGAAAGCAGCCGATCCTGGCCCAGGGAGCCCGGCGGGTCGTAATCGGCCTGCATAGGAACGGTCATGTCACGCCCCAGCACACTCGGCGCCACCCCGGTGACCTCGGCCAGGGCCGCACAGAGCGCCAGCACATCCGGAGTGCTGGCACACAGCGCGCACCGCTGCACCGAGGACGGCGACACACCGGCCGCATCGAGGATGTGCGCCACCGCCCGGTCCCACGTGCCTTCGCGCCGCAGGGCGGCGGCCTCAAAGCGGCCGTCGGCCAGCCAACCGTCGCCGTAGGCGCCTAGCTGCAGGGCGGTGTTGCCCAGATTGGCGTAGAAGCCGGTTCGCATCGGGGTTCTCCGTTGTGGGGCCCGGCGCATTCCGCGTCTGCGGCCTGCGGGTACGATGGAAAAGCTCCATGCGTCCGGCGCGGTGGGCTAGTTGGGCTGAAGCAGCTCGCGATCGAAACCGCCCCCCGGCCGGCTTCTGAGCAGCCCCACTCGCCTCCCGTACGCTCCGACGTGGGAGATGGAGACGCCGTTGATACTCACCAGCTCCGCCAGCTCTTGATGGCTGTGACCACCAAGAATGACGTCGAGCTGTCCGAAGGCTTCGGCCAGCTCGCAGTCCCGGGCGAATCCGGCGTGACTGAGACAGACGAGGTAGTCGCACTCATCGCGCAGCGCCGCCACGGCGGCGGCGGTGGCCGCCTCGTGGGCCAGGAAGCGCATGTTGGAGAACACCTCGGCCCACGAGCCCGGCGGTATCATGAGCGGTGTCAGCCCGAAGAGCCCCACTCGGGCTCCCCCCGGGGCCTGCAGAATCGTCCAGCGCCGCACGTGGCCCAGGTCGCCGGAGCAGGCGATGAGATTGGCCGACAGAACGGGGAAACGGGCCTCCACGGTCTTCATCAGCAGCCCGCAGGCCCGGAAGAAATACTCCCGATTCCCCAGGGCCATGGCGGCGTACCCGGCCTCGTTCATGCGTCGGATCGCCGGCTCCGGTCCCAGTTTGACAAAGACGTTGCCGGCCCAGATCGCGTCTCCGGAGTCCAGGAGCAAGGCCCCGTGCTCGATTCGCAGATGGCGCAGCATCCCCGCCATCTGCAGGTCGATGTAGTTGTGCAGGTCGGATGTGTGCAACAGGGATAGAGGTGGCATCGCAAGGCACGGGGCGACCGACGGCGGATGACAGTAGCGGCGGCTGGCGGAGGACGCGCCCTGCAGGGCGCTAGGGCTAGACGATCCCCGCCTTGAGCAGGTCCTGGATGTCCACCATGCCCACAGCCCTGCCCTCCTCGTCGACTACCGGGAGGTTGTCGAACTCACGGTCCTGCATGAGCTTCGCGGCGGTGGCCGCCAGGACCTCGGGGCCCACCGTGGTGGGCTGCGCGGTCATGACCAGGGCAATGGGGCAATCCATCACCGCATTGCGGTCGGCCTCCTTCTGCATCAGGAGGCGGAAATCGCCGTCTGTGAACAGACCCGCCAGCCTGCCCCGGCCGTCCACGACGGAGACCGCGCCGCGCACGGCGGCCTGGCTCATCACCATCAGGGCATCGGCTACGGTGGCGCCGGTGTCGACGGTGGGGTTCTCGGAGCCTGCATGCATGGCGTCGCTGACCCTCCAGAGGGTGCGGCGTCCCAGTGTGCCACCCGGATGGCTCTCGGCATAGTCCTCCGGCGTGAAGCCTCGGGCGGCCATGAGCGCCACGGCCAGGGCGTCTCCCAGGGCCATGGCGGCCACGCAACTGGCGGTCGGCGCCAGTCCCAGCGGGCAGGCCTCGGTCTCCACAGAGGCGTCCAGGAACACGTCGGCTTCCGCTGCGAGACGTGAGCAGGCGGCTCCGCACAGAGCGATGATCCGGGCACCTCTGCGACGCACGGCGGGCAGGATGGCCGTCACCTCCGACGTCTCGCCGCTGTTGGACAGGAAGATCACCACATCCTGACCGGTGACCATACCCAGATCGCCGTGCACGGCCTCTGCGGGGTGCATGAAGAAGGCGGGGGTGCCGGTACTGGCCAGGGTGCCGGCGATCTTGCGGGCCACGGCCCCGGACTTGCCCATTCCGCTAACCACGGCGCGACCGCGCATGGCCAGCAGAAGCTCGCAGGCACGGACGAAGTCCTCGTCCAGACGCTGCTGGAGTGCGGCGATGGCGGCCGCCTCGACGGCCAGCGCCTGCTTCCCACAGTCCACCATCTGCGACCCGCTCATGGCGTCTGCACGCTCCCGGGGGTTCCTTCGGCCTCGGGTCGCACCGCACGGTAGACCCTCAGCAGCCCACACAGCAGGTCCCGCATCTGATCCAGCGGCACCATATTGGGCCCATCGCAGGGCGCGCGATCCGGGTCCGGGTGGGTCTCGGCGAAGACGCCGTCGGCACCGGCGGCGATCGCCGCCCGGGCCAGGGGCGCCACAAACTCCCTCTGCCCCCCTGACGCCCCGCCGGCCCCACCGGGCAACTGGACGCTGTGGGTGGCATCGAAGAGCACCGGGCAGCCCAGCCGCGCCATGGTGGCAAAGCCCCGCATGTCCACGACCAGGTTGCCGTACCCCAGGCAGAAGCCGCGCTCGGTGACGGCCACGGCGGCATTACCCGTTGCCCTCACCTTCTCCACCGGATAGCGCATGTCCGCGGGAGAGAGGAACTGGCCCTTCTTGATATTCAGCGGCCTGCCGCTTTCGCCGGCCGCCAGGAGCAGGTCCGTCTGCCGGCACAAGAAGGCCGGAATCTGGAGCATGTCGCACACCGCCGCGGCGCTCGGGACCTGCCAGGTCTCGTGTACGTCGGTGATCACCGGGACCTTGGCGGCCGCCTTGACCCGTCCCAAGGCCTCGAGACCCGCCTCCCACCCCGGACCACGGGCCGCCGTCACCGACGTCCGGTTCGCCTTGTCACAGGAGGCCTTGAACACGAAGGGGATGGCGAGCTCGGCACACAGATCACCCAGCCGCAGGGCCATGTCGGTCGTGGCCTGTGCGTCCTCGATCAGACAGGGCCCGGCGATGAGAAAGAGCCGGTCGGCGCCCAGGATTACGTTCGGAGCGACGTGGAGGGTGCTCATCGCTCCATGATGCTCCGGACTTTGGCCAGGTCCTGCGGAGTGTCGACGCCGATGGGCGAGTAGTCCACCTGGACCACGCGGATGCGGCAGCCGTTCTCGAGAGCGCGGAGCTGCTCCAGACGCTCGGTGCGCTCCAGTGGCGTCGGTGCCAGGGCGGAGAACCACAGGAGCGTCTCGCGGGTGTAGACGTACAGGCCGATATGCTTGAGCGGCCACAGTCCGGAATGCGGGTGCCTGCGGGGAGCGCCGGCGGCCGGAGCGTCATCGGCGTCGAGGCGGAAGTACGGGATCGGTGCGCGCGAGAAGTACAGGGCATAGCCGGCCGCATCCACGACGACCTTGACGGTGGCCGGGTCCAGATGCTCCTCGGCGTCTGTGATGCGCGTGGCCAGGGTCCCGAAGCGCTCGGGTGCACCGGCCAGGAAGGGCTCCACGGCGGCGTCGACGGCCTCCGGCTCGATCATCGGCTCATCGCCCTGGATGTTGACGATGACATCGCACTGCAGGCGTCGCGCTACCTCCGCCAGACGGTCGGTGCCGGACTGATGGGTATCCGCGGTCATCTCGCACCGCCCGCCGAATGCCGCTACCGCGGCGGCGATCCGCGGATCATCGGTGGCGATGAGCACGGCGTCGAGGCAGGTGGCCTGGGCGGCCCTCTCGTAGACGTGCTGGATCATGGGCTTGCCCGCGATCTCGGCCAGGGCCTTGCCCTCCAGGCGCGTGGAGCCATAGCGAGCGGGGATCATACCGACGATTCTCAAGCCAGGTGTCTCCTCTTGGGTCCGGGGCGGCGGGAACCGGCCTCTGCAGGGCGCGGGCCCGTACCGCGCCGGGGCGGCGGTGGCGGCCTCTGTAGGGCGCGGGCCCGTACCGCGCCGGGGCGGCGGTGGCGGCCGCTTGCTGCCTCGCCGTCCCAGCGACGGCGAGCGGCGCTTCGGGCCTGCCGCGGAAATGCTATCCTGAGCGTCAATGCCGCAAAGCGAGATAGCGAAGAATCTCGCCATATTCCGGGGATTCCTCGAGCTGCTCCCTCCGGCAGGGGACGGTCTCAGAATGGCATTCCCGGCGAAGGCGGGGTCTTCGGCCACGCCTCTAGATCACCGAATCTTGCTCCCGGGCCAGACGGGCGAGAGCGAAGATCGGGGGGGTGGCGATGCCGGTCAGGAGCATCGTCGCCGCGGTCTCGCGGAGCCAGACCATCAGACCCGGCGGCGGTATTACCACCAGACGGATGAGACTGGCCACCAGGACACCGAGGACGGCGCAGACAACGGCGACGAATATGCGCTCGGAAAAGAGCGATCCCCGCAGGAGGCCCGCTCCCGTCCCCACCAGCATGAGGCCGAGGCTGAGGCCCCCAATGGGAACGTGCCCTGCTCCGGCGATGAAGAGCGCCCCGGCCAGTCCGGCGCCGCAGCCGGCGACGGCACCGCGGAATAGTCCCAGGCAGGCCACCGTCGCCAGGACGAAGTCCGGGGCCTGGCCGGCGATCCGTAGCCACGGCGGCCACGCCCCGTAGAAGGCGGAGCCGAGCCACAGCAGCACAAAGGCCACGATGAATGGTCGCATTGATGACTCGCCGGCCCTCGCCGGGTGGGGACTACTGCTCACCTGCACGCAGCACCCACACGTAGTTGAGCTGATCGAAATCCACGAAAGGCTTCACATAGGTGACCACATTGCGCTCATCCGTGGGCGAGGTACAGATGCGCTCGACCACCCCGATCTCGATCCCGCCCGGATAGGTCCCGCCCAGGTCGGCGGTGACGATGGTGTCTCCCTCGTCGATACGAGCTCCCTGCCGGGTCTTCTCCATCACAAGCCTGTTCGGCGCCCCCGCTCTCAGCTCGCTGGCGGCGTGGATCATCCCCTCGTCACCTGTGCGGAGGTCCTTGGCGCGCACGGCGTGCTCGGGGTCGACCAGGAGCACCACTCGCCCCAGCGGGCCATCGGCCTCCACCACTCTCCCCACCAGGCCCTTGGCCTCCTTGACGACATTGCCCACTTCCAGCGGTTTGCCTGTAGTCGTGCGGATCCTCACCCACCGGCTCTCGCCCCGGGAGGACCGGCTCACCACCTGGGCGGGTATGCCCTTGAGTGGCTTGTCCACCTCCAGCCCCAGCTTGTTGCGCAGGGCTTTGAGCTCCAGTTGGGTGCGCACGTACTGCAGCTCATTGGTCTCATAGCGCGCGCATTCCTCCCGCAGCCGACGGTTCTCCTCGGCGAGCCTCGGAGCCGACGCCAGCGCCACGGTGGCGTTGTGCAGCAGATTGCACGCACGGGAGATGCGCACTTCCACGGGGGTGACCAGGAGGTAGGTCACATACTCGGGCACGCTGAGAGCCCCTACGCGCCAGGCCCTGTGCTGCCAGAAGGTGAGCACGATGGCCACCAGGGCAAAGGCGATGAAAGGCCGGAAATCCGTGGATTTGCTTGATGAGCCGTAGAGGAACGACAGGCTGATGCACACTCCGATCGGTGGTGTCCGGGCACGACGGTGATTGGTGGCGCAGACGGGATGCAGACCCCCGCGGGCGAGGCCGAGCAACCAGGTGCGGGCGGGAAGCCGGCGTTCCGGGGCCGGCATCGGCCCTAGAAGTCCGGCCGGAGACCCCACCTTCGCCGGGAATGCCATTCCGAGAGCGTCCGCTCCCGTTAAGAGCAGCTCGAGGAATCTCCCGGCATTCAGCGAGATTCCTCGCTATCTCGCTGCGCGAGATGGACGCTCAGAATGACATGAAACGGACCGGCCGGACTTCTCGGCCGGACCCCTAACGGGCGAAGACGATGTCGTCGAGCTCCTCGAGGTACTTGGCCGTGCCCAGCGCCACGCAGGTGAGCGGGTCCTCGGCCACGTACACGGGAATGTCGGTCTCGGCGCTGATGAGTTGATCGAGGCCGCGGAGCAGAGCGCCGCCACCGGCCAGGACGATGCCGCGGTTCATCACATCGGCCGCCAACTCCGGGGGCGTGGAGTCCAGGGTCTCCTTGACCAGCTCGACGATGGCCGCCACGGGCTCCGAGATGGCCTCGCGTATCTCGTGCGAACTGATGATGATGCTCTTGGGCAGCCCGGTGAGGAGGTCCTTGCCCCGGACCTCCATGGTCTCCTCCTCGGCCTGGGGGTAGGCCGAGCCGATACGCAGCTTGATCTTCTCGGTAGTGCTCTCGCCGATGAACAGGTTGAACTCCCGGCGAATGAAGCTGGAGATGGCCTCGTCCATCTCCTCGCCGGCGATCCTCATCGACGCCTGAGCGCAGATGCCGCCCAGGGAGATCACGGCAATCTCGGTGGTCCCGCCCCCGATGTCGACGATCATGTTGCCCACCGGCTCGGCGACGGGCAGATTGGCGCCGATGGCGGCGGCCATGGGCTCGTCGATGATATCGGTGTCCCAGGCCCCGGCCTGCCGAGCGGCATCCTGCACCGCGCGGCGCTCAACCTCGGTAATGCCCGAAGGCACGCCGATGACCATCCTGGGGTGAACCAGCCAGCGCCGTGGCTGGCACTTGCGGATGAAGTGCTTGAGCATGGCCTCGGTGGCGTCGAAGTCGGCGATGACGCCGTTCTTCAGCGGCCTGATCGCCGAGATGCGGGCCGGTGTGCGGCCCACCATGCGCTTGGCGTCCTCGCCCACGGCCAGCACCGCGCCGGTCTCGGTGTCCACGGCCACCACCGACGGCTCGCGTAGCAGGATGCCTCGGCCCCGCACGTGCACGAGAGTATTGGCCGTGCCCAGGTCAATACCCATGTCGCGGGAGAACCTCGAGGTCCAGCGCGCGGTGAGCCGCGAGAGACGGTCGAGAAGCCCTAGACCGCCCGCATGCGCCCTGGGGCCACGCACGGAGTGCCTGGCGCGCCCTGCCGGGGCGGACCTCAGTCGGGATGCCGTCTCCTGGTCAGTCACGTTGGTATGTGATTCCTCTGCCGTCCTGGTGATGTCGACTGCGGCGGCCTTTCTCATGACTCTTGCGGCGAGGCTCGGAGCCGGCGCGAACCTGCGTCCATATCCTCCGGTAGCCGTCCCGGCACCGACCACGGGCGCCGAGACGATAGGCGGGTCGGCCACCCGCCGGCATGGGGGCCTGAAGAGCGCTTCTTGGCTCACTCCCTGCCCAGCATCTGGCGCACCAACTCCATGGGCAGTCCCACTATGTTGGTGAACGACCCCTCGAAACGAGCCACGAGCCGCCCGCCAAGGCCCTGGATGCCGTATGCCCCGGCCTTATCCATGGGCTCGCCGGTGGCAACATACGCCTGGATCTCGGTCTCAGGCAGGACGCGGAAGGTCACCTTCGAGGTGGCCGTCCGGCTGTCGACGTCGATCTCGTCGCCGGCGGCGAAGACCAGCGCCACGCCGGTATGGACGCAGTGCGCGCGGCCGGAGAGCCGGCGCAGCATCGCCGCCGCGTCCTGTGCGTCCGCGGGCTTGCCCAGCACCTCGTCATCGACGACCACGATCGTGTCGGCTCCGAGCACCAGCCGGTGCGGATGGCGCCGGGCGACCCTGGAGGCCTTGGCCTCGGCGGCGCGGCGGGCGAAGGCCAGACAGTCCTCGGCCGTCTCGCGCAGGGGCTCGGCGTCCTCGGCGCCGATGACCTCGAACTCGATCCCGCACTGGGCCAGCAGCTCTCGGCGCCTGGGCGAGGCCGAGGCCAGGATGAGTGGAGCCCCGCGGCCCCCGTTAGCGGGGCTCACAGGCGTCCCGACCTCCAGATGGACCACAGCAGGTACACGCCCGCCACGGCGCACACCGCCCAGATGGTGATGACGCCCTGCCGGGTGAGCAGGCTCACCGCGCGGTCACTGGCCATCATCAGGGAGGAGCCCACCACCAGAGCCGACACCACCAGGGAGAAGGCCACGCGGTTGCACATGCTGTCCAGACGTGCCAACGGCCCCTCCAGGCGATCCGGCTCGACCTTCACACGCAGGGCCCCGGCCTGGAACTTGGCCAGCACATCGCTGGTCTGCCGGGGGATCATCAGGGAGAACCGCTGCATGTCCCGCAGCGCCCGCCAGGCCTCCCGGAAGATGTTCTGGGGCCGTACCCAGTTGCGCAGGACCTCCTGAGCCACGAGCTGCGCGGGGGTACGGAAATCGAAGTCCGGCTCCAGTTGCCGACACCCGCCCTCCACCAACACCATGGCCCGCAGGACGGCGGCGAAGAACGCAGGCATGCGGATCTTGTGGGTGAACAAGACCCCCATGACTTCCTCGAGGAACTCGCCGATGGCGATCTTGCCGCTGCTGATCCCCGAGTAGCGTCCCACCACGCGCTCCACGTCCAGGCGCAGTTGGTGCAGGTCCGTGTCGTCGCTGGGAACGCCGGTATCCAGGATCTGGTCGCAGATGGCCAGGGAGTCCTCATCGAGCGCCGCGATGAGAAGCTGTACCATGGTCTCCCTGGTCTCGCGCCCGATAGAGGCCACATAGCCACAGTCGAGCAACACGACCTCGCCCTCCCCGCGGATGAGGACATTGCCCGGGTGCGGGTCGGCGTGGAAGAAGCCCTTGACAAACACCTGGCGCAGGAGGGCGTGGGCCAGGGTGGCCGCCACATCGTGCTTGTCCACACGCAGGCGGGCCATTCCGGCATCATCGTCGATGCGCACCCCATCGATGCGCTCGAAGGTCAGCACCTTCCGGCTGGTGTGGGTCCAGTGCACGTTGGGGACGGTGGCCTTCTCCTCGTCCTCCATGGCCTGCCGGAGCCGGTCGGCATTGCGCCCTTCGTTGTTGTAGTCCAGCTCATTGCGCAGGTTGTGGGCGAACTCGTCTGTCCACTCGGAGATGCGCCATTCCTTGAGTGCCGGGAGGTGCTTCTCGGCCTCCCGAGCGACGAAGCTCAGGATGCGCAGGTCCATGGCGACGATCTTCTCCACCTGGGGCCTCTGGACCTTGACGGCCACCTTCTCCCCGCTGTGCAGGACCGCATAGTGGACCTGTCCGATGGAAGCGGCCGCGGCCGGCTCGTTATCGAACTCACTGAACAACTGGGGAATCTTGGCGGACAGCTCGTCCTCGATCAGATTCCGGACGTCCTCGGCCGGCTCGGGAGCTACGTCATCCTGCAGCTTGCGGAACTCGCGCACATAATCCAGCGGGATCAGGTCGGGGCGCGTCCCCAGCACCTGGGCGAGCTTGATGGCCACGGGGCCGATCTCCTCGCAGGCGATGCGGACGCGGACCGGGAGGGCGAGCTCGCTGGCATGGGGATCAACGCCCTGGCCCTCGCGGCCCCGGGCGAAGCGCGACAGCCCGATGGTGCCCAGCACATACCCGAACCCCAGGCGTCGCATGATGCCCGCGATGAAAAGCGCCCGCCGCAGCAGTCCCGCGGGGCGCAGGCCGACGCTCTCGAGGCCTCCGGTCTCAGGTGACAATGCCCAAATCCTCTCCGCAGCCTGGACAGCGGCCCTCACCGCAGCGAACGGTGGTTCCGCAGGCGCCGCCGCGCTCGACAACAACCTCGTCGCACGCCGGGCAGCGAGTGTCCGTGGTGCCGGACATGTGGATGTTGCCGACGTACACGAAGTCCAGGCGCTCCCGTGCCAGTTGGTGAGCGCGCCGCAACGTGTCCGCGGGCGTCGGTGGCGCGTCGAAGCGGTACGCCGGGTGATAGCGGGAAAGGTGTACCGGCAGCCGCCGCGACACCGAGGCCGCCCAGTCGAAGAGATCGATCAGGTCGCGGTCGGAGTCGTTTTCGCCCGGGATGATCAGGTTCGTGATCTCCACAAGGCACCCGGCGGAGGCCAACTCCACCGTGCGGCGTGCCGCCTTCCCGTCGCCTCCGCACAGCCGGCGGTAGAAGTCCTCCCGGATGCTCTTTATGTCTACGTTCATCGCATCCACGTAGGGCAACAGTTCCCGCAACGGCTCCTCTTCCACGATGCCGTTGGTCACCAGGACGTTCACCAGCCCCTGCTCGCGGGCCAGGCGCGCCGTGTCAAGGACGTACTCGAACCAGATCATCGGCTCGTTGTACGTGTAGGCGATCCCGATGTTGCCCGCGGCGCGCTTTTCCTGCGCGATGGCCACCAGCTCCTGCGGAGACATGAACTGGGTGGACGGCTGTCCCTGGGAGATGGACCAGTTCTGGCAGAACTGACAGGTCAGGTTGCAGCCGAAGCTGCCCACGGACAGGACGAGAGAGCCGGGATGGAAGTGGTACAGAGGCTTCTTCTCGATCGGGTCGAGACCCGCAGAGGCGATCTCCCCGTAGTTCAGGGAATGCAGCTTCCCACCACGGGCCCGGCGAGCCCTGCACCGCCCCGTCTTGTTGTCGGCGATGGAGCAGTGAAAGGGGCAGAGGCCACACCGCACCGAGGCCCCCTCAACATCGTAATACAGGCATTCGTGCACGCGTCACCTCTCTCCCCCACGGCTGCGCAGATGGCGAGTCCACGGATCGTGCTACCCAGTGACAGGGGCCGCCCGGCGGGCACGCGCCGGAGGCCGGAGACCGGTGTGGGTGCCTTTTCGACGCGTCACCTACCGGCGGCGTCGAAGAACGACGGCTCACCCCGGATGCCCTCGATCGTGTCTCGGGCCGCTTCCACCGCCGCGGTTGCCCCGGAGACCATGAGCCACACGGCGCCCTCGGCCCCACAGACGCCGCCTGCGCCGAGCTGGATCGTCATCACATCGGCCAGAGCCTCGAGGGCCTCGATCTCAGTGAACAGGGATCCGCGGATGGGCCAGAACCTGGGCGCATCAATGTCGGCACAGAGGGCCGGCACGGCCATGCCCTCCGCCACGGCAATGGGCGTTGCCACCTGCTTTTCCAACCCGACGGGGATGATGAGCTCCAGGCCCTTGCCGTAGACGCAGCCGATGATGGCGGCCATCGTTCCGCCCTCCGGATGGCCGATGAGCACGGCTGCCGAGCCATTGCCGTAGTCCAGGGCATTGGCGCCCTTGAGTACCACATCACCGGCGGACATCTGGTGAACGGCCTCGCCGACGGTGAGGCCATCAACGGGCTCGCCGTGGTTGAAAACGACCTCCGGGATGCTCCCTTCGAAGACCCTCTGCGCCCTATCATCACCGGCGGGGATTGTGCGGCCCAGGACGTACTTCGCCTTGTCCACATCACGGCCCAGGAGCTCCTCCAATACGTACCCGTTGGTGGTGCCCTTGCAGACGGCCACCATGCCCTCGGCCATCGCGCTCTGGACGCGCTCATCTTCGGCCAGGCCTCGGGCGATGAGACGCTTGGACTCAGAAACCGTGAGTGAGAACACCTCCGAATCGAAGTCATCCATGCGGGAGATCAGGTCGCGAAACATCCCGTCCATCGAGTCACTCATGGTCTTTCTCCTGTACCGCAGGCTTGGTGGCGCCCGCGGGCGGGCACCGGTCCTCACCTGCGGAGGGCTCCGGCGCACGGCGGGTGGAGCCAACCGCGTGTGCTTGGTCCGTCTGTGTCGGCGGGAGATAGGCGGGCCCGCCCGGCGCCGCCGCCGCGGCTTCCTCGGTGTCCCCGACCGGACCCTCGGGACGGAGAGCCAAAGGAGCGCCGATCAGCAGCAGTTCGGCGGCGAGATCATCGGGGGAGAACTCCCTGCCGATCAACGGGAGCGCGACGATGTCTGCGTCCTCCTCGGCCCCCGGAGCACGAAATGACATGGACCCCATGCACATGACCCACGTCGGTGACCCGACGATCTCCTCTCCCGACTGGAGCATCACCCGCAGCGAGCCGATGGTCCATTCCGACCGCTCACTCGGCGACTGTGGCGGCTCCCACAGCACCTGGATTCGGGCGATCTGGTCGCCCGGCAGCAGGCGGCCGGAGCCATCGGCCATGCGCAGCAGTAGGCTTCCCTTGTCCAGCAGACGGTTGCCGATGGCCGCTCCGGGCGTTACCCCGAGCTCGAAAAGCTGGACCAGCCCGGCCAGTGACTTCCCGCTCCGCGTGGCCCCAATACCCACCAGTTGCCCCTGGTTCTCCCGTGCCAGCGTCAGGAGCTCATCCATCGCCAGGAACCTCTCGTACAGGGCGCGGCGCCGCGCGATGCGCACAAGGCGCTCGCCGGAGGCGAGGTCGGCCGCCTCCGCCAGGCGGAGAAGGGAGGCCTCGTAATCCCCGGTCCCGGCGGCCGCATCGGCCGCCGACATCGCCGCCGCAAGAGCATCCGGAACGGCCGCGGGTTGGCCGTGGACGACGGGCAGGGCCGGGAGCAGCAAGCATCCCCAGATGGCTCGCAGCACAATACACCGCGCCGGCTGCCTCCTGCGCAGAGCCACGTTCCGCCTGTTGATGGTGATGCCCTCCGAGGTCTGGCGAAGCTCCGCGTGAGACCGACGAGCACTGCGCGGGGTCTCGCCTCAGGTCGGTGCGGCGGCCGGGCGGCGCTCCCGCAGGGCGGGACGGTGGCCAACGGCTCGGTTGCGGCCTCAGAACTTGCTTGAGACGCCAAGGTGTGCGCCCATACAGGCATCCGGAGGTGGGGCCGAGAAGTCTGGCTGCCACGCCTCCTGCCATTTCGAGCGCCAATCTCACGCAGCGAGATAGCCAGGAATCTCGTCGGATGCCGGGAGATTCCTCGAGCCGCTGCCTCCGGGAGCGGACACTCTCCGAACGACATTCCCGGCTAAGGCGTGGCTTTCGGCCGCACCTGCAGTGAGCGCTCCTCCGTGGCGGGGACACCGCCGGGAGAGAACGCACGTGCCCGCAGGGAGTATAGCAGCTTCGCGCGCCGCGATGCAAGCAACTGCCACCGGTCTCGGGAGCCGCGCGAGGGCCCCGGGGGCGGGCTCGGGCGGCTGGAAGAATCCGGGACCGAATGGTACAATCATGTGGAGGGGCACAGCCGCACCCGCTTGCGTAACCGGCCGGGACTTGCCGCGGGCCGCCCGGCCGCATTCGGCGTCCGTCCCCACACGATGGGCGGGCGATCGCGCCACAGGAGGCGTCAGGCGCATGTACCGGTCTCGACCGCTGGAGAGCCCCTTTCGTGGGCTTGTGCCACTGCTGACGGCTCTCTGGCTCGCCGCCGCTGTCCACGGCCAGGTGGCCGTGGACAATGCCGACACCGTCACCTTGGCCGACGCCGAGTTCGCCGCGGCGCTGCAGGCGAACGAGGGCGGAGACTGGCAGGCGGCGGTCGACCATTGGTCCCGGGCGCTGGAGCTGTACCGCAAGCAGCCGGAGGCCACCAAGCGCCAGGCCGTCTGTCTGATGGGGCTGGCCATGGCCCACCGCAGCCTGGAGCGGCACGCCCCGGCGGTCGAAGCGCTGACAGAGGCCATCGAGCTGTTCTCCCGGCTTCCCGATACGGAGCGCCACAGGGCGGCCTGTCTGTTCTTCCTCGGCCAGTCCTCCAGCGAGCTGGGCGACTTTGGCCGGGCGATCGATGCCCTGCAGCGGGGCGCCGACCTCTATGCCGAGATCCCGCAGGCCGAGCACTCCCGGGCGGAGACACTGTACTACCTCGCACTGGCGTGTGGCGAACTGGGCCGGTATGAACGCCAAATCGAGGCCCTCACGCTGGCTCTCAGCCTCTACGGGGAGGATGAGACCACACGGCGCGCGCGGGCCGACTGCCTCAAGCAACTGGGGCCCGCCGAGGGACACCTCGGCCGCTTCAGACGCGAGATTGAGGTGGTGCTGCAGGCCCTGGAGCTGTACGAGCTTGTCGCGGGCACCGAGGCCGATCGGGCCGACTGCCTGCTGAACCTGGGGGCGGCCTACGGCTATCTGGGTGACCACCACCGCAAGATCGAGATCACCAATCAGGCCCTGGAGATGTACCGAAAGCTGCCGGACACGGAGATGGAGCAAGGGCTTTGCCTGCAGAACCTGGGCGTGGCCTACGGCTATCTGGGCGAGCATCAGCGCTGTATCCAGCTCTGCCATGAGGCGTTCGCCCTCCTGCAGAAGCGTCCGGACACGTCGGCGCAGCAGGCGCTGTGCCTGCGCACGTTGGGGACGGCCTACGCCGACGTGGGCCAGGACGAGCAGTTCATCGCCTACACGGTGCAGGCTCTGGAGCTGTACCGGACGCTGCCGTACACCGAGCGCGACCAGGCGGCCTGCCTCAACAACCTGGGCATCGCCTACGGACGGCTGGGGCAGCACGAGGCCCGCATCCGAGTGACACAGCAGGCCCTCGACCTGTACCGGGGGTTGGAGGGCACCGAGGCCGACCAGGCCGGGTGCCTGCAGAATCTGGCCAATGCCCACAGCTTCCTGGGTGACACCGCCAGGATGGTGCAGCTCACCGGCGAAGCTCTCTCGCTGTACGAGAAGCTGCAGGGCACAGAAGCCGACCGGGCGGATTGCCACATCAACCTCGGAGTGGCCTATCGCGACAGCGGCGACCTTGGGCAGAGCGCCGAGTGCTTCCTGAAGGCGGAGGGCATCTATCGCGCCATGGCCCGCGGGGTGGAGGAGGGCGAGGCGCGCTGGCTGCCGTCGGCGATGTACGCCGTGGAGGCGGGGCTGGGCAAGACACTCTGGAAACAGGGGGATCTGTACGCGGCGTACCGCTACTTTGCACGGTCGACCATCATCATCGAGCATCTGCGGGGCCGGGCCGCCACCACTCTGGACCTCAAGACCTCCTTCTTCGCCCAGATGGCCTGGGTCTATGATGACATCGTCGGCGTGCTGCATGAGCTGGACCGACAGGGCCTTTCGGTGGGTGAGGCCAGGCTGGAGGAGGCCGAGCCGGAGTTCTGGCAGGACCTGGGTCTCGAGGTCCCGCGGCTGTGGCGTGACTGGCAGAGCTTCCGGGAGGCGATGATCCACTATTCCGAGGGAGCACGGGCCCGGGCACTGCGCGACATGCTGGCCAACGAGCCCCTGGCGGTGGCGGATGACGGAACCCGGGAGCTGTGGGCGCAGCTCAACGACCTGGTGCGACAGGAGCGCCGCCTGCAGGCGGACCTGGCGGCGGCGGCCGGGGCGCCGGACGAGCAGACCCGGGCCCTGTGGCAGCGCTATCAGGAGGTGTTCGCCCGGCGCCAGGAGGTGGAGATGGCCTTCTGCACGACAGGCCTGGGGCAGTTGGCCGAGGCGCCCCAATCACGTCTGGCGGACTGGCAGGGGCTGATCGGCCCCAGTCAGGCCCTGCTGCAGTACCGGGTCCTGCCCGAGCGCGCCCTGCTGTGGGTCATCACCGCAAAGGGCATCGCCGGCTACGAGCTCCCGGTGACCGAGGGCATCGCGGCCCCCGACGCCGAGGCCCTGGTGGCTCAGTGGATGGGACGGACCGATGAGGCCGAGGCCTGCGCCCAACTGGGACTGATGGGGCTGGTCGGACTGGCTCGGGAGCCGATGCAGGCGCTGGCCGACCGCAAGCTGCCGACGCTTCCGCCCGACGAGCACCTGCGGGTCCTGGCCGTCCTGCACGACCTGCTGATCGGTCCGGCCGCCGGGGAGCTGCGGGCGCAGGGGGTGCGGCACCTCATCATCGTCCCCGACGGCCCATTGTACTATCTGCCCTTCGTCGCCCTGGTCAGTGACCTGCCGGAGGACATCTCCGATATCCCCGGCGGCTACTCATACGCTCACCTCAAGCTGCGCTACGCTCTGGACGACTGGGATATCTCCAGCCTGCCGTCGCTGAACATGCACCTGGCGATGCTGAAGCTTGCCGGACAGCGCGGGGCTCCGGGCCGGGGCCTGTGCGCCTTCGGCGACCCGGTGTTCAGCGGGAACGATCCGCGGCTGAAGGGTGCCGACACGGCTCTCGAGGCGGCGCGCCTGCTGTGGCACAGCGGAGTCTCACCGGCCGGAGCGATGGCGGCGCTGGCCGGTCTGCAGAGCGCCCGAGGTAGTGCCGGCCGGGGCGATGTCGCAACCCTGCAGCGCCTGCCCTTCAGCTATCTGGAAATGGAGTACGCTCTGGCGGCCTTCGGCGCCGACGTCAAACGCGACATCCGCGCCACACCGGGAGCGATGGACACCTGGGCCCCGAATCAGGGGTTCTGCGGCCTCGCCGCCGACGAAGCCCGCATCCTTGACCCGAGGCTCGCCGACTACGGCGAGGTCCTCATCTCCACCCACGGAGTGATCGACCTGCAGCGGCCGATGTACTCCTACCTCGCGCTGACCTCCGCCGAAGCCCTGCGGGCGGCGGGGGTCGATCTCCCCGCGGATGACGCGCGTACCGACGGCTCGCTCAGCCTTCCTGAGCTGTTCGGCCTGAGGATGAACGCCCGGGTGGTGACCCTCTCGGCCTGTCGCACAGGCCTGGGAGCCTACAGCGCCGGGGAGGGCATGATGGGGCTGTCGCTGGGGATGTTCTATGCCGGCGCCAGAGCCATGACGGTAAGCCTGTGGTCGGTGGATGATGCCCGAACGGCCAAGCTCATCGCCCGCGATCACGCCCTGCTATCCCAGGGCGCTCAGCCGATGGAGGCGCTCCTCACCGCCCAGCGGGAGATGTTGGGCCTGGGGCGGCAGGCCGCCGGCAACGCCGGCGACGAGCCCATCATGCCGCAACCCAACAACCCGACGGACCCCTTCGTCTGTCTTGAGCCCTATTACTGGGGTGCGTTCCAGTTGGTGGGACAGTGGTAGGCGGGCGACGGCAGGCCCGACTGGATCGCCGTCGAGAGCACCACGAACTCAGCGACGGGGGCATCGGCGCGCCTGTCTCGCCCGAGCGGTTCTCGCGTGGGAGATTGCTGGGCGGCCGAAGGTGACAGACCTTTTGCCATTGACTTGCGGAGCCGTATGCGCGCAGACTGCCGGGGAGCATTGCACATGGATACTTCACACCGACAGGTGCGCGTGCTACCTGATCCCGAGGCCGTGGCACTGGAGGCCGCGGGCCATCTGGTACGCTGCGCCGCGGAGGCGGTCGGCGACCGTGGCCGATTTGTCGTGGCGCTTTCGGGGGGCAGCACACCACAGCTTCTGTACAGGCTGTTGGCGGGCGAACGGTGGCGATCCCTGGTGCCCTGGGAAGCGACGCAGGTGCTGTTCGCCGATGAGCGGTGCGTCCCCCCGGATCATGCGGACAGTAACTGGCGGATGGTCTGGGAGACATTGCTGTCGCGGGTACCCGTAGTGGCCGCCAATGTACACCGGATGCGGGGCGAGGAGGCCCCGCACGCCGCCGCGGAGGCCTACGAGCGACAAGTGGCGGCGCTGCTGGGGTCCGAGCCGCGACTGGACCTGGCACTCCTGGGCATGGGCGCCGACGGCCACACGGCCTCGCTGTTTCCCGGCACGGCGGCGCTGGAGGAGACCGAGCGGCTCGTGGTGGCCAACCATGTGCCCGCCGTGGGCGCCTGGCGTCTGACCATGACATACAGACTGTTGAGCGCGGCGGCCGATGTGCTATTCTTGGTGACCGGCGCGGCGAAGACGCAGGCGGTGCGGGGGGTGCTGCAGGGCTCGCGCGAGCCGCGAAGCATGCCGGCCGCCCGAGTTCTGGCGGCCCACGGGCGCGTGCTGTGGCTCCTGGACGAGGCGGCGGCGCCCAAGAGCTGAGAGTACCATCTGTCTGGAGGGTCTGCATGATCTATCGACGGCTGGGAGAGAGCGACATTGAGGTCTCGGCGGTCATCTTCGGCGCCTGGGCCATCGGTGGCTGGTGGTGGGGCGACACGGACGACGAGCTGGCCATCGAGGCCATCAGGGCCGCCGTGGACGGCGGTATCACCACCATCGACACCGCCCCGATGTACGGGTTCGGCCACAGCGAGGAGGTCGTCGGCCGAGCCGTCAAGGGCATTGCGGACAAGGTTGTGTTGGCCACCAAATGCGGCCTGGTCTGGTCGCGCACGGATGGAGAGTACTTCTTCGAGACCCCGGATCCTCAGGGCAGGACGGTGCCGATCTACCGGGTACTGAAGAAGGACAGCATCATCGCGGAGTGTGAAGCCAGTCTGAGCCGTCTGGGGGTGGACTGCATCGACCTGTACCAGTGCCACTGGATGGACAGCACCACGGCTCTGGAGGAGACGATGGAGGCCCTGGTGACGCTCAGAGATCAGGGCAAGATCCGCGCCATCGGACTGAGCAACTTCACCCCCGAGGCCATCGAGCAGTGCGCGGGCTACGGCCCAATTGCCGGCCACCAGCCCAAGTTCAGCCTCCTGGACCGCCAAAACCTCGATGGTGTGATCTCGTTTACCCATTCCCGCGGCATCGGCACCATTGTCTATAGCCCTCTGGAGCAGGGCATGCTGACGGGCAAAGTCACCATGGACCGGGAGTTCCCGGAGGGTGACTATCGGGCGGGGCAGCCGTGGTTCCGTCCCGCCAACCGCCGGAGGGTCCTGGATGTGCTGCAGACCCAGATCGATCCCATCGCCCGGGCTCATGGGGCCACATTGTCACAGGTCGCCATCGCCTGGACCGTGGGCGCCCCCGGCATCACGGCGGCCATTGTGGGGGCACGCAACGGCGAGCAGGCCCGGGCCAATGCCGCCGGGGCCGACGTGCCACTGACAGAGCCCGAGCGCGAGGAGATTCTGAGGGCTTTCGAGGCCCTGGGGGATCCAGAGTAAGGGCATCCGGCAACGGATGGGTACCGCAGGCGACTTCGGACAACCAAGGAACCGGGGGCAATCGCATGGCATTCGAGCGACCTTTGCCGCTACACAAGAAGATGGAAGACGGCCCTGCATTGGGGACCATCAACCTCATCCCCAGCCCGCTGATCGTGGAGCAGTTGTGCACGCTGCCCCTGGACTTCCTGTGGATGGACATGGAGCACGGTCCGCAGACCGTTCCCGATCTGGGTGTGGCGGCGGGCATCTGCATGGGCCGAGGGATCAACCCTCTGGTGCGGGTGCCGGTGGCCGAGGACTGGGCGGTGAAATGGACTCTGGATCAGGGCCTGGGGGGCATCATCTACCCGTTCATCAACACTCCGGAGGAGGCCGGGCGGGCCATCTCGGCGTCGAAGTACCCGCCCGCGGGGCACCGGGGCTACTTCCCGGACGTCGCCGCAGCCCGCTGGGGGTTGCAGATCGGTCCGTACTTCGAGGCGGCCAATGACGAGATCACCGTGGTGCTCCAGATCGAGCACAGGGACGCCGTGGAACGGGTGGAGGAGATCGCGGCCCTGGACGGCTGGGACATCCTGTTCGTCGGCCCCATGGACCTGTCCATCAGCTATGGCAAGCGCGGCGAGGTGGATGACCCGGAGATCTCGGCGGCCATCGACCGCGTACTCAGGGCGGCCCACGATGCCGGGCGCTTCGCGGGCATTCTGGCCGTTGATCCCGACGCCGTTCGCCGCCGCCGGGACGAGGGCTTTGACTTCCTGGCCCTCAACCCCGACATCGGCATCATCGGCCGCGCCTTCGGGACGTACTGGGACGAGATCGACAAGGCCCTGAGCTAGAGGTAGGCCGCAAAGCTGGGCCTGCCCTGGCAATGTCATCCTGAGCGTCCATCTCGCGCAGCGAGATAGCGAAGGATCTCGCTGAATGTCGGGAGATTCCTCGAGCTGCTCTTACCGGGAGCGGGCGTTGCCAGAATGAGATCCCCATGCGGGTGTGGAGCCCTCGGCCGCGCCTCCAGAAGCGCGGCCGAGGAGCCGGTTCTGCCGTCAGGATGTCATCCTGAGCGTCCATCTCGCGCAGCGAGATAGCGAAGGATCTCGCTGAATGTCGGGAGATACTTCGAGCTGCTCTTGCCGGGAGCGGACGCTCTTAGAACGGCATTCCCGGCGAAGGCGGGGTTCTCGGCCGCGCCTCCAGAGGTACGGCCGAGAGTGCCGCTCTGATGGCCACGGTGCTCCAGAGGCGCGGCCTTCACCCCAGTCACACGCAGGATGGCCCCGGGGAACACTCCCCGGGGCCATCCTGTTTGGCCTGGTACTGAGGCTCCAGCTACGTCCGCTATCGAGTGAGCGGGGCGGAAGACCGCATCTGTGGCCGCGATCGGGCACAGGCGACCCATGGGTGGCCGGCGTCGCCTGCCCGGTTCCCGGGCCCGCTAGATGAACACAAAGGCGCCGCAGGCGCCGGCGGATCTGGCTTCCTCCAGGGCGTGGTTGGCCTGCTGCAGGAGCTCGTCGGCCCCCGGACCCTCGAAGGACCAGCCGCTGATCCCCGTCTGACAGAGCACATGGCCGGGCAGCTCGCCGCAGGCCGCCAACTCATCGGCGATCCGCGATGCCGCGATCAGGGCGTTGCGCTGTGAGGTCATGGGCAGCAGGAGTGCGAAGCGGCCATCGGGCATGCGTCCCGCCGAGTCCGAAGCGCGCAGTGTCTTGACCAACACGCCCCCCACGGCTTTGAGCTCGCTCTCGGAGAGCATTCCCGGCTGCCGGTCGGGCCCCAGCCGCAACTCCAGCATAACCAGAGCCAGTTCCAGCGGGAACATGCGGGCACGCTCGACTTCTTTGTCCAGGCGGGCCACCAGCTCGTTGGGGGTGCACAGGCCGGTCATCGGGTCGATGGCGTTGGCCTCGGCCTCGCGCTTGAGCGAGAGCACGATATGCGGGGCCGCCGCGCACATGACGCTCTCCACGGCTTCCCAGTTGCAGCTCTCGGAGTCCCCCCCGGCGGCTCGATACACTCGCAGCGCCCCACTGACCTCCCCGCCGGAGACCAGCTCCACCTGAGCGTACTCATTGGGGAGCGAGCGCAAGGGCTCGCCGTTCTTGTCGTGCCAGCGCGCGATGGCACTGCGCGAGAACTGGTCTTGCCCCTCGAGGCTGGACATCAGTGCGGCGCGCTCGGTGTCTTCTATGATCGTCACGAGACTGGCGTCCAGAACGGGTCGGCGCCCACAGGCATAGGTACCCAGATGGGGCCTGGTGCTGGCCGCCAACCACAACCCACCACCGTACACCATTGCTGTGGCCTCGCAGATCTCCAGAACGTCCAGCACGGAGGAGGCTCGGCCAAGAGCGGCGTGAAGTGGGCGAAGGTCGACTTGCATCGTCTCACGCAAACTAGGCGGTGCCAAACATGTGCCCAGCATACTTGGACACCTCGATCTCATGGTATCGGCCTGTCAGGAAGACAATCGGGAAGGCCACCGGACGGCTTGAACTTCCCATCCGGCGGTTTGCCCCTCCGTTACCCAACGGTTCGCCGTTTCGCCCATAATGGCCCGGATACCCCGTCCGGAGCCGCACCTTCCCCCACCTGCAACCCGAAACGCTCCGGAAACATGGAGAGGGTACGTTAGGGTTCGGCACGCTGCCGCCGGCCCCGTGCGGAGATGATCGGGGCGGGGTCTGCAGACCGCGGCTCGGCCATCGGAGGTGGAGCATGGATATCCGCTTCTTCGGACACGCCTGTTTCCAGTTGACCGACGAGGAGGGCAGGAGGGTCATCGTGGACCCCTGCGAGCCCGGCGCCTTCGGAGGGGCCCTGGACTACCACCCGCCACAGGGGCGTGCGGATGTGGTGCTGGTCAGCCACGAGCATGCCGATCACAGCTACGTCCGCGGCGTGCAGGGCAGGCCTGTGGTACTGCGGGACAGCGGCGAGGCGGCGGGGGTTTCCTTCCGCGCGGTCAAGGTGCCGCACGACCGCCTCGCGGGGCGAGTACGCGGGACGCTGATGGCCTTCTGTCTGCAGATGGACGGCGTCAGGTGCTGCCACCTGGGTGATCTGGGCGATACCCTTAGCCCGGACCAGGTGGCCGGCATCGGAGATGTCGACGTGCTGATGGTCCCCGTGGGCGGTACCTACACCATCGATGCCCGGACCGCCTGGGACGTGGTGGAACAACTCGAACCGCGAATAGTGATCCCCATGCACTACCGCACCGAGCGCACACTCCTGCCCCTGGACCCGGTCACCGAGTTTCTCCACGGCCGGCGCGATGTGGACCGGGGGCTCACCGACACGCTGTCGCTGCACGCCTCGGGCCTCACCGAGCGCCGGCGCGTGGTGGTTCTCGAGGCGGCGCGCGGGCACGCCGCCTGGCCTGCGGTGGATGAACCAACGACGGCCGAGAGAGAGACTGTCGGCCAGGCCAAACGGGCCGCCTACGCACCCGCCTGCCACAGCCCGAAACGCGCAGGATGAGCGGCCCCATGGTCGCATGGATGTCCTGTGGCGGCCTTGGCGAGGTCATCAACCGCTTTGCGCTACACTGCCGCCGACACGCGACGGTGCCGAAGGGCTCAGCCGACAGGCTCGAGAGCCGCCGGGAGGATGTGCCACCCCCCTTTCCCTGCCTGACCGCCGCACCAAACGTGAGGCGACGCCGGCGAGGCAACGGCGGTTACCCTCGGCGCGCTCGGCCGGACACTCACAGCCGACGGTGACCCGGCCTGTCCGGACCGTTGCGGAGCCCGCCGGCGCCGACGGGCCTGCAGGCCGCTGCTCTTGGCTCTGACACCTCGCTGTCATCGATGACTGCCCCCCTGCACTCCTTTTCTCCCCGTCGATATTGCCATGGTTCTTTTACATCCGCTGGCATAGCGATTGCACGCTCCGGAAGTGGGTATGTGGTCCCGGCCACCGTCGTGGTAGACCGGCCGGACCGACCCTCTGCAGGACGGCGGCAGCACTTCGCCGGCCCGGCAGAACAGGGGAGCAGATGGCGTGGCGGGCAGGTGCGCGGTGGAGCACAGCGGGTACTCAGCAGCCGGGGCGGGGGCAAGGGCCCGCCCAGTGGAAGGACCGATCCGGCCACGCTATGGACATAACCGCTATCATTGCCATTATCTGCAGCGTCGTGTTGTTCGCTGTGCTGGCTCCTCTGGGGTGGCATGGCGGGGGATCCGCGACGCGGAGTGTCAGGCGGCCGCAGCACCTGCAGGCGGCGCTGGCCGACTATCTGACAACCACAGGCGTGATGACAGATGCCCGTGAGTGCTTCGATTCCCTGTGGGCCGCCGCCCGCGAGGCAGGGGTCTGCTGCTGCGCCTGGGTTGAGGGCTCGCTGGCCCCGGAGTTCCGCGTGCAGGCCTCGCGGGTGGATGAGGCGGTGCCCGCCGATGCCCTGTCGGCGCTGCTGATGTCGGAGCAGGTTCGCTGCAGCCTGGGCTCACTGACCCCGGTTGTGCAGGAGACGTCCCACGCCGCGGCGGGGTCCACAGGGCATGTGGGAACCATCCTGGTTGCCCCATTGGTATCGGGCGGCGGGCTGATGGGCAGCCTGGTCATGGCTACCTGGAGCGGTACGGAGCTTTCCCCGGACTGCCGGTGCTTCCTGGTCACGCTCGCGGGGGTCTTCGCCGGCCATTGCGAGCGCGAGGCGCTAAGGACGCGGTCTGAGCTGGCGCGCCGCGGGTCGCGAGAGCTCATCGACGCCGTACCCACGCTCCTGGTGGGTATCGACGCCGAGGGCTGTGTGGCGTTGTTCAACCGCGGTGCCGAGATGGCCACGGGCCTCCGGGCCGCGGATGTGCTGGGGCGCGACGGAAGCCGATGTCTCGGTCGCCTGGCCGACGAGGTGGATCTGCACGGCATGCTGACCCGTGAGATCCTGCGCCCCGCGGCACCCACGGTGCGCACGCGCCTGACGGGTCCGGGCCACAAGGAGACCGTGGTCGACTGGCACATTCGCCGTCTCTGCGACGGGAACGGTGAACCGATGCTGGCTCTGGCCGCGGGCGTGGACGTCACCACCAACGCCCGGCTGGAGACGGAACTGGTCCACCTCGAGCGCCTGGCCACGGCGGGGCAGCTCCTGGCCGGGACGGCACACGAGCTGAATAACCCCCTGGCGGCCGTGGTTGGCTTCTCTGAGCTGCTTCAGCAGTTCCGCACCGACGACCGCTGTCGTGACTATCTGGACAAGCTCAACTCTCAGGCCCAGCGCGCCAGGCGTATCGTGGGCAATCTGCTGACCTTCGCCCGTGAACAGCCCGCGGACCACCAGGCCATCTCGCCACACGAGTTAGTCTCCCAGACGCTGGAACTCGTGCGCTACCAGATGGAGGTCAAGAACGTCACCTTCCGCGTCTCCGTCGCGCCCGAACTGCCCGGCATACTCGGGAACCCCCACGAGCTGCAGCAGGTGTTGGTGAACCTGCTGACGAATGCTAGCGATGCGTTGGCGGAGGTTGGCGGCGGAGAGGTGGACGTGAGCGCCGACGTCGAGGGGCATCTTGTGCGGCTGGTAGTGGGCGACAGTGGGCCCGGGATCAGGGGCGACTTGCTGGGCTCGCTGTTTGAGCCGTTTGTCACCTCCAAGCCTCAGGGCGCCGGAACAGGACTGGGGCTCAGCATCTCGCAAGGGATCATCCAGCAGCACAAGGGCACAATCACGGCAAGGAACCGCGACGGGGGAGGCGCGGAGTTCACCATCACCTTGCCGGTGGAAGAAGGGATGAGCCCAGGAACCGTGAGACACTCCGGGAAACCCAGCGCTGCCCGGTGCAGCGACCGCGACGGCTGCGGGTACCAGGTGCTGGTCATCGATGACGAGGAGATGCTCAGGTCGTTGGTGGCCGATGTTCTGAGCGACGAGGGCTACACGGTGGATCAGGCGGCCAATGGAGACGAAGCCCTGCAACTGATAGCCGACAACGACTATGGAGCCGTCATTTGCGACCTGAAGATGCCGGGCCTCAGTGGAGAGATCATCTACGAGCGCATCTGCGAGCTGAAGCCGTCGCTGGCCAGGAGAGTCATCTTCGCAACCGGTGACACCAGCGGCCAGGCATGCGAGGAGCTGGTTCGTCGGGCCGGGAACGGACTGCTGTCCAAGCCATTCTCCATCAACCAACTGATCGACGTGACCTCGCAGGTGGCAACGCTACAGGACTGATCGCCCACCGGCCTCCAGGGGGGCACCGTGTCGCAGTCCCAGAAGCTGCAGAGCGCAGCCGAACTGCTTATGGCAACGGGTGTGGAAGTCGCCCATTGCCGACAGGTTGCCCACCTGGCGGGGCGGCTGTTTGACGCCATACGCCCCCTGCACCGGATGACCGATGACGACGAGGTGTTGCTCCTCGCCGCCGGCCTGCTCCACGATGTGGGTGTTTCGGTGTCGTACCAGGGGCACCACAAGCACTCGCAGGAGATCATCCTTCACGCCGACCTTGCGGGTTTCGCGCGCCGGGAGCAGCGCATCGTCGCGTGCCTGGCGCGCTACCACCGCAAGGCTCACCCCTCCTTGTCCCATTCCCCCTTCGGCGAACTCAACCACGCCGACCAGGACCGAGTACGGAAGCTGGCGGCTCTGTTGCGCATCGCCGACGGCCTGGACCGCACTCACTGCGACGCCGTGACCGATCTCACCGCCGGCCCTACCGGGCCCCGCACCTGGGAGATCCGCGCCACCGGGCATACGCCGCTGTGGGAGGAGCTGTGGGCCGTGAGAGAACGCAAGAGTGCCCTGTTTTGCGAGGTCTTCGGCGTCAAGCTCGACATCGTTCGACAAGAGCCACCGGACGCCCCGTCCGGCTGACGGGCGCATCGGCAAGTCACGGGCCGGACGCGGCAATGACCTCCGGTTCCATGACATCGCCCGCCCGGGGCAGCCATCGCCGGCCTCCAGCGCGCCTTCTCGCCAATTCCCCCTGCGGCACACCCTCCGCGCCCGATGTGCTATAATGTCCGGGAATCCTCAAGAGGGGAAGATGACCCATGCCCAGAGTCGTGACCTTCGGCGAGATCATGCTGCGCCTCAAGCCCAAGGAGTTCCTCCGCTTCACCCAGGCCGACGAGTTCGAGGCCACCTACGGTGGCGGAGAGGCCAATGTGGCGGTGGCACTGGCGAACTTCGGGATCGAGGCCTGTTTCGTCACGCTGCTCCCCGACAACGACATCGGCCAGGCCTGCGAGAACTTCGTGCGCCGGTTCGGTGTGGATACCTCCCGTATCGTCCGCAAGGGCGACCGGCTGGGGATCTACTTCCTCGAGGCCGGAGCCGTCCAGCGCGCCTCCAAGGTAATCTACGACCGCGCCGGGTCGTCGATCTCCCAGGTGCAGCCCGGCGATATTGACTGGCAGGCCGCCCTCGAGGGTGCCGACTGGTTCCACTGGACGGGCATTACCCCGGCCATCAGCGAGGGCACCGCGGCGGTGTGTCTCGAGGGGGTCAAGGCCGCCAGGGCAATGGGCCTGACCGTGTCTTGCGACCTGAACTATCGCAGCAAGCTCTGGAAGTGGGGCAAGAAGGCCAAAGAGGTCATGCCCGAACTGGTGCAGCACTGCGATCTTGCCATCGGCAATGAGGAGGACGCCGAGAAGGTCTTCGGCATCACGGCGGAGGGTATCGACGTCGAGGGCGGCAAGGTGGACGCGGCCCTGTACCGCTCGGTGGCCGAGCAGCTTGTGACCAGGTTCCCCAACCTGGGACATGTGGCGATCACCTTGCGCGGCAGCGTCTCGGCCTCGCACAACGGCTGGAGCGGCGTCCTGTACGACGGCACGGAGCTCTACCAGGGCCCACAGTACGAGATCGTCCCCATCGTGGACCGCGTGGGGGGCGGCGACAGCTTCGCCGGCGGGCTGATCTACGCGATGCTCTCGGGCAAGGGCCCGCAGGAGGCCATCGACTTCGCCGTCGCCGCAAGCTGCCTGAAGCACACCATCTGCGGAGACTTCAACATGGTGTCTGTCGCCGAGGTGGAGGACCTGCTCAAGAGCGGCGGCGGCGGCAGAGTGCAGAGGTAGCGGCGGGAGGAACGGCGGTGGTGACGGCGGTGGTGACGGCGGTGGCAACGACGGTCACGTCAACAGCGAGGGGCACGACGGTCACGTCAACGGCGGGAGGCACGGCGGGGGGAACGACGGGGATAACGACGGGAGTGACGACGGGGACAACGACGGTCACGTCAACGGCGGGAGGTACGGCAGCGGGGCGGGACGTTGTTGCCGTACCCGCCGTCACCACCGCCGTCACCACCGCCGTCACCACCGCCGTCACCACCGCCGTCACCACCGCCGTCACCACCGCCGTCACCACCGCCGTTGCCCCACAGGAGGGATAGCCATGCAGTACCGCGAGCTTGGCGATACCGGCGTGCAGGTCTCCGAGATCGTCCTGGGGGCCTGGCAGTTCGGGCAGGCGAACTGGGTCGACATCAAGGACGATGAGTCCGTTGCCGCGATCCATGCCGCGCTGGATGCGGGGATCAACATGATCGATACCGCCGTGGGCTACGGCCGGGGGTACTCGGAGGAGATTGTGGGCAAGGCCGTGCAGGGCCGGCGGGAGCAGGTGCTCCTGGCCAGCAAGACCGGCGCGAGCCCGGACGGCATCCGCAAGGGTATCGATGAGTGTCTGCAGCGGATGCAGATCGACTACATCGACCTGTACCAGGTGCACTATCCCAGCCCGCGGATCCCTATCGCCGACACCATCGGCGCCATGGACGAGATCCGCTGCGCGGGCAAGGTGCGGTACGTGGGGGTCTCCAACTTCTCCCTGCAGCAGATGGAGGAGGCGGTGGCGACGGCCAAGATCGACACCTGCCAGCCGCCCTACAATGTGTTCTGGCGCGAGATCGACGACACGCTATTGCCCTTCTGCAGGGAGCGCAAGATCGCCGTCTTGCCCTACAGCCCGCTGGCACAGGGCCTGCTCGTTGGCAAGTTTCGCACGCGCGAGGACATCCCCGACGACATCCGGTCCAACAACAAGCTGTTTGCTCCGGGGGTCTTCGAGGACTGTCTGCGGGCCATCGAGATAATGGAGCAGATCGCTCAGGCCCACGGCAGGACGTTGGCGCAGACCACGATCGCCTGGACCCTGCAGACCCCGGGCATCACCGCCCCCATCGTGGGGGCCAGGAACCCGGCGCAGGTAGAGGGCAACCTCGGCGGAGTGGGCTGGAAGCTGACGGACGAGGAATACGACAAGATCAGCGCCGCGGGGCTGGAAGTCAGCGCGAAGCTGGACTACTCCAGCAACATGTGGGGGTATGCGCCGAGCTAGAGGCGCGCCCGAGAAGGTGCGCCTTCGCCGAGGATGCCATTCTGAGAGCGCTTGCTCCCGGCAAGAGCAGCTCGAGGAATCTCCGGGATATGACGAGAGCCTTCGTCCAAGCGGCACAGGCTCGAGCTTGCGCCGCCCGGACTCGTGGCGCCGGCGCTCCAGGATGACATCCACGCCCCCGGCGGGGGTCGCCGGCCGGACCTGGCAAAGGCGCGTGCCTGGCGGCTGCGTTTTCCTCACTCAGATCATGCAGGTCTGTGGTAGGCGGCCACTCACGTCGCCTCCCCCCCCCCCGCCCCCCTCTCCCTTACTCCGCGATACGGCTGCGGAGACGGGAGGAGGGGGGAGAACGGCGCTACAGCGACCGTTCTGGACGCGGTGATGGCGGAATGCGGCTCCAGGGCGTTCGTGCATCGTCTGAGTTTTCGGCCTGCCGGCGAGCCTCCCGGAGGTGAACGGCTGTCGACGGCGTAGCCGTCCGCAGCATACCGGCCTCTGCCCACCCATTGCCGCAACAGGCCAAGGCACCCGGCGGCGCCGAACCTCCCGCCCCCGCTGGTCGTCACACCCACTGCCGCATTCCACAACCCATTTCCAGGCCGGGACCCACGCCATGCAGACAACGGCATCACCCATCGCCGCCTGGCTCGCACTCACGGCCGCATTCTGCCTTCCCGCCTCTTTGGGCCTCGCCCAGGAGCCGGCCTCGCCCATCCCGGAGGGATTCCTCGTCAAGGAGGACCAGGAGCTTCCCGCCGATTGGGCCGCCCGGGAGAGTGCGGGCTTTGTGATCGTCAACCCCGTGGACGGCGCCGAGCTGTGCTGGATTCCGCCGGGCGAGTTCCTCATGGGCAGCACCGAGCAGGAGCGGCTCTGGGCGCTGCGCAATGACGCCGGGGATCGCTGGGTGCGGGGCGAGGCTCCACAGCACAAAGTGAAGCTCTCGGGCTTCTGGATGTACAGATACGAGGTCACCAACGCGCAGTTCCGCCTGCTTTTCCCCGAGCACCGCAGCGGGGCGTGTGATGCCATCTCGGTGGACGGAGACGACTGCCCGGTGGCGTGGGTGAACTTCTACCAGGTGGAGGCCTACTGCAGGTGGGCCGGCGTGGTGCTGCCCACCGAGGCCCAGTGGGAGTACGCCTGTCGGGCGGGGACGAGAACGATGTTCTGGTGGGGTGACAGCCTGGAGGATGCGGGCAAGTACGCCAACATGGCGGATAGTGCCGCCCATGAGATCTGGCCGCAGTGGCTGGTGTTCCCCACCACGGATGGCTACCCGGCGGCCTCGCCCGTGGGAAGCTTCGAGCCCAACGCCTTCGGGTTGTACGACATGCTGGGCAATGCCTGGGAGTGGTGCGCCGACTGGTACAGCGCGTACTACTACCGCATCTCACCGGAGCTGGACCCGCCGGGCCCCGACTACGGCAATGAGCGCGTCGTCCGGGGTGCCTCGTGGGACAACTTCCCGGGCAACTCCCGCTGCGCCTATCGGCTGCACTACACCCGGGACACGCGGGCGGTGTACCTGGGCTTCAGGGCCGCATTGCCGGCGGCGGTACCCGTGCGGCCGCAGTGAGGCGGCGGTCGCCGTTGCCGCCGTGCCGCCGTTGACGTTGACTCGCGACCCGCGACCCGCAGACTCGCCGACTCCCCCTCACAGGTGTTGACCTCCCCCACCGCGAAATAGCCCGCCCTGACTGCACGACGCGCGAAGAGGTGCTCTCATGTTTCCTTTGATCCTTACCATCGTCTGCACCGTCACGGCCTCGGCCGACGGTGACCTGCGCACCCGTGGTCTGGAGAACCTCGCGCTCAATGCGCAGGTTCAGGCCTCGGGCTCCGCGGGGGCCACGGGGCAGAAGTACGCCATCGAGACGGCTTTTGACGGCAACCCGGCGACCTGGTGGGCTTCGGCGGACAGGCCCCGGTACCCGGTGACCATCGAGATCGCGCTGAGAGCGCCGGAAACGGTGGACACGCTGGCGTTCATACAGGCGGACAACCCGGCGCTGTACACGAACATCAGGCATCTGCGCGTGGAGTTCTCCGACGGCTCCTCCGTGGAGCAGGACTGCCCGGACAGCTCCGGCCCGCAGGTGATCCGTTTCGAGGCGCGGCGCGTCGAGACGCTGAAGCTGAGCATCGAGCAGGTCCACGATCCGGGGCAGCATTACGTGACCCTGCGCGAGGTGATGCTGTTTTCCGACCCTGAGCACAAGGTGGGAGTGAAGATGGCTCACAAGGACATCTGGAAGGCAGCGGACACAACACCGCAGGGGCGGGAGCAGCACCCCTGCGTGACCATGACGCCGGAGGATGTGGCTCGGGCGCGGGAGCGAGTGGCGACGGAGAAGTGGGCTCGGGACTGGTTCTCCGCCGTCCAGAAGCAGGCGGACGAATGGGAGGCCAGGCCGGACGAGTGGTACAAGGAGGTGGTGCCCGGCAAGGGGGCGTGCTTCGCCTACGGCTTCACCGGCTGCCCGATCTGCCGGGCGAGCTGGGGAACATGGGGATCGGCGCGGTGCAGCTTCGACAATCCGGGCCATGTAACCTGTGCCAACGGTCATGTGCTGCCCGATGCCGAGCATCCGGACGACGGCACCGGGTATAAGGGTCCCGATGGCCGCATCCATTACTTCGTGGGCTCGTACAATGCGTGGGTCACCGAGACCTTGCAGTTCAAGGCACTGGCAAACCTCGTCTTGGCCTACACCATCACGGGGGAGGGCAAGTACGCCGAGAAGGCCGCGTTCATCCTCGATCTCCTGGCGGACATCTACCCGTCTTGCGATGCGGGCTCCTGGGACTATCCCAGCGATCCTCCCAGCGGGCGCTTCGCCCGGCCCTGGTACCAGGTGGCCCGGGTGCTGGTGCATTTCGTGGACTGGTACGATCAGTGCTTCCACAGCCCGGCCATGGACAGGCCCTCGGTGCGGGAGGGACTCAGCAGGCGCCAGAACATCGAGACGAACCTGCTGCAAAACGGTGGCACCTACTGCTACGAGGAGTCCCTGAAGGGGCGGCTGCACAACGGGGAGGCGGACTACGTTCGCGGGGCGCTGGCGGTGGGCTGCTGCCTGGGAATCCCCTGGTACATCGACTGGGCCTACGACGGGCCCTATGGGATCCTGAGCTTCGTGCGCAATAACGTCGACCGCGATGGGAAGTACTTCGAGACCTCCACGGGCTACTCGGACCATACCAACAGCCTGTACCTGACCTTCGCCGAGCCGCTGCTGAACTGGCGTAGCGAGAAGTACCCGCAGGGCATCAACCTGCACGATGACCCGCAGTTCCAGAGCTTCTACGTCCTGCCGCAACTGAGCTTCAACTGCGCGGGCAAGGAGCCGCGGTTCGGGGATTCCTCACCGGATCAGTCCCGCAGCTTCATGCCCCCCACGCTGTACTCGGACTTCGACAACCGGATGGCCCAGCGCCTGTACTCGCGGTGCTCAGACCCCGCGGCCAGGGCCCGCTTCGCCTCCTTGCTTTGGTATCTCAATGGGCCCGAGGCCCCGCAGGTGCTGACCTCCCGGCTGGAACTGCCCTGGGCGGTGTTCCACGGCGAGATGCTGGGGGAAGAGCCGGTGGCTCTGGACCCAATCCTGGAGCGCAAGATCAGGCGGTGCGACTTCTTCGGCCAGAAGGGCTTCACGATGCTGCGCTCCGGCGAGGGGCCCCAGGCCCAGGCGGCTCTGGTGCGGTTCGGCCCCACCCTGAACCACGGGCACCTGGACGATCTGAACCTGAACTACACCGCTCTGGGCTACGAGGTCACTTACGATATCGGCTACAGCCTGGGCAGCACCCACACGCAGGTGGGCTGGGCCAAGCAGACGGCCTCGCACAATCTGGTCATGGTGGACGAGATGCCCCAGGGCCAGAAGGGTAGCGGCACCGGTGGCAGCATGTACGCCCTGGCGGACCTGCCGGGGCTCAAGCTCACCGACGTCGCCGCCGAGGCCTGCTACGCCCAGCAGGGCGTGAGCACCTACCGGCGTCTCCTGGCGCTGGTGGGTGAGGGGCCCGAGCAGTACCTGGTGGACATCTTCCGCGTCGCCGGCGGCGGGCAGCACGACTACCTGCTCCACGCACTCAGCGATGACGCGCAGTTCGCCGGCGTAGAGCTGGGACAGGCGGAGGAAGGCTCGCTGGCGGGGCCGGAGGTCAGGTGGGGCGCATTGCAGCTCAATGACGGCGACATGGAGGGGCACCCGAACGCTCCCTACTGGAACCCGCCGCCGGGCAATGGGCTGGGCTTTCTGATGGAGCCACAGCGCGGGCGAACCGATGGCAACTGGCAGGCGACCTGGAGGCTTCCGGAAGGCGACTCGTTCCTGCGCCTGACCGTGCTCGGTCAGCCGGAGACGGAGGTCATCACCGCCTGGGCCCCGGGGCTGTACCCGGCGTACCAGAAGGCCCGCTACGCCATCGCCCGGCGCAACGGCGAGCCGGGCCTGCAGAGTACCTTCATCGGCGTGCTGGAGCCCTATGCCGAGCGGCGAGAGGGCGTCCGCATCGACTCGGGGCAGATATCGGCGGGCTGCATCGCGACCGGCGGCGAGACCAGGTACCTGGCCAACATCGGCACCCTGCTGTTCAAGGCGGCAGCGGCCGGCGATGAACTGCGCTGGACCTTCGAGCTGTCTCAGGCCGGGGAGTACGGAGTCGAGCTTCAGCACTACCAGTCGCCCTCCTACGGCAAGGCGCAGCTTCTGATCGACGGTGTGCCGGTGGGCGAGGTGCTCACCGGAACCGCCGGGGCCACGGCCAAGGCACCCACGGCGAGGCTGGGCAAGGTGACGCTCGCCGCGGGCGAGCACAGCGCCGCCCTGCGCCTAGTGGCCGACGACGGCTCAGGGAACTACTGGTTCGGCGTCTCCGATCTGTGGCTCACCACAGGGGAGGACGACAGCGAAGCGAAGCCCTTCATCGCCTCGGCGCGCCGACTGAACTGCGATGACCAGGAGGGCGCCGTCGGCCCGGCCGGCCTCGCCGTGACGCTGCAATCCGGCGCTCGCGACCTCATCGCCGGCGCCGCCGACAGCACCCAGGACCGTACCTTCTCGATGGACGACGCCAAGCTGACGCTCCAGGGATGCTTTGGCCACGTGCGGCTCCAGGGCGAGCTTCCCGTCGCCGTAGACCTCGTGGACAGCAGGCGGCTGGCTCTGGACGGCCTGCAGGTCGCCTGCGCCACAGCGGCCTACCGGGGCGCCCTGAGCGCGGTGGATGTGGAGCGGGCCGTGGTCCACACGACGGCGGAGCTGCCCGCGGACGGCCGCCTCACGGGACAGGTGATCTACTTCGACAGCCCCGCCTACAGCCGCAATACGGCGCACCGCATCGCCGCGGTGCAAAAGACGGCCGACGGTAGCCTCATCCGCCTGGAGAGCCCCTCGCTGATCCTGGGCACCGGCATCCTGGATGACGAGCCGCTGAGCGAGACTCAGTTCGATAGTCTCCTGGCCCACGAGTATGCCCGCAGCGACAGTGTGACGGGGACGCAGTTCTTCAGCGGCAAGCGCGTGCAGGGCGAGGGGTTCTCAAGCAGCATCGTGCGCACGGACTTCGGCCAGCCGCTGCGCTATACGGTGGACAGCACGGCCGGGATGGACGCGGGCGCCCAGTTTGTCATCTGCGACGTGCAGGAGGGCGACAGCTTCACGATCCCCGTCATCGCCCATCTGGAGCGCAAAGGGGACGGAAGCTGGCAGGGGACGGCGACGGCCCGCGTGGTGGTGACCGAGGGAGGCAAGGAGGTGGGGCGGATCGGGGGGTGAGGGGTGTGGACACTCGACCGACGACGACGGGCACGGCAAAGGCACAGGGCCAACTTCGCGGGGCTCCGCCCCGCACCCCGCCAGGGGACCAGTCCCCTGGACCCCATATCTGGTGCGGCCCTGATCCCCACGAGAAGCGTGCGGGGCGCGTGGCTGCGACGTCAGCCAGCCGTCAACGCACGAGGCGAGGGCGCGTCTACGCCAGCCATGACCCCGGCCGTAACAGCACCGCGCAAGCCAAGGCCGGTCCACGCACGCTGGACCGGTCAACGGTGGCGCCCCAGTACGCCGGAGCGCAGGTCCGCCTACGTGCGGGCGGCCACGCCCCCCGCCCTCAGATACCTGTCCAGACCACCTACATCGCCGGGCCCGATGATGAGTTCGGTCTCCTGGACCAGAGCGACCTGGGCGTCATCAGACCAAGCCACACCATCATCGACGATGGCCAGGCGCTGCAAGCGAGGCCTTGCTCCGTGGATATCGCGAAACCTGTAGTGCCACCGCTCCGCCTGCTCCAGGGAACGCCCCGAGATGACCACCAGCGCCGCGGACACGATCTCGGTGACTCTGAGGACGAAGCGGAAGTCGAGATGGTACGTTCGGCGGCTAAGGCCTCGCACGCGGTAGTCCTGCTGGAAGGGCGCTCCGTGGTCGTTGAGGATCTCGCAGATCGCGCGGTAGACCCGTGGTTGGCCGGCTTCGTGCGGGGGCCGCAGGCCTTCACGTCCGGCGGCCTGTCCGGAGAGCAGGGCCTGGATCAGGCGGTGCAGCGCGGCGCCAATGTCAACGCCGGCCTTGGTCACGGCGATGGAGCCATCGAGTTCCACCCCGTGCTCCGCCAGGGCCGCGATTACCCGGTCCCTGTGTGCTGAAACCTCGAAGGCGTCGACGCCGCCGATCAGCAGAGAGTCCAGCAGTAGCCCGCGATCCGTAATGTAGGTGTCCGCACCTTCCCTCCACACGGCCACTTCCAGGGGCGAGCCGCCCAGGAACCTAAAGGGCGTCGCAAGCACGGGCGTGCCGTCAGGCGCGGATGCAGATGCGAACCCCGTGCCCAAGGCATCGAGGTATGGCTGAAGAAGGTCTAGAGCGTCAGTCATTGCCGTCACTCCCTCTGTCGGCCTCGCGGAGCCGCTGCTGGTACCGACTCCCCACCTGGATGTGCCAGTGCTGGCAGACACGCTCGAAGAGCGTCTCTAGGTCATTGTCCATCGCCCAGGGCGGCGCAAACGCGACACCTACCTGCCGGCCGTGTCTGTCGTCCCACAGGTGCTCGTGCCATCCCTCCACTACCGTGCCGTCCGCGAACTCATGGCGGACCTCCCAGTCGACGCCGCGGATGGGGCAGCCCCGGTATATGAGCACTCCGCGAGGCGTCCGGCCCCTAGCGGTCTTCCCAGTCGACGTGTGGATGTCGATGCTCAGACCGGACAGCGCACCATTCGGCAGGTATATCTTGTCCGTCTTCAGACGCGCGGCCCCGCCGATAGTTCGGGCGCGTGGCAACCGGGTGATGTACTTGGGCATCGCGACGATCGCGTCTGCTTCGGCACGTGTAGGCTTCTCGTTGAAGGGTCGCAACTCCCCCGTCCCCCCCTGCTCGGCCTCGGTGTCGTCTCCGTTGGTTCACCGGCAGGAGCCGCCCTCCTCCTCACTTCCACTGCGCCGCCACATCATCCCCCGCGCCTACGTACATCAGGAAGGCGCGGAACATCGCCAGTAGCTCCAGAGCCATGAACTGGTTGGCCTCGTAGACGTTGTGCTGCTGGTGCGGATCGGTGTTGAGGTCGTACAGCTCGAGCGGGTCCTGAGCTCGGCCCACGATCAGTGACCAGCCGTCCTCCTGAGTGATCGTCAGCCGTGAACTCAGCTTGCTGCGGTCCACCACGCAGCCGGAGCTCAGCGCCATCTCCCGTAGGCGCACATCGTGACCGTCCAAGACCCTCCCCAGACTCTTGCCGTGTAGCGGCGGGTCGTCCTCCACGCCGCAGAGCTCCAGAATCGTCGGCCGCAGGTCCACCGGCTGCACGAGCAGATCCTTGTGTACATCCCGCGGCCCGTCCGGCAGGCGGATCAGCAACGGTACCCTGGCGATCTCATCGTATAGTTGCCACGGCTCGCCGTCCAAGGTGTGCTTGCCGATCTTCCCGTGCTCGCCGTGCAAGAAGCCATGGTCTGAGGTGAAGACGATCGCGGTGTCGTCCAACAGGCCCATATCCGCGACCCTGCGCAGCATGATACCGATGGCGCGATCCACCAGCGTCAGCTCCCCGCAGTAGGCGGCATGGGCCCATTGCAGCTCTTCCTCGCTGAGGTAATCCGTCGCCCCATAGCGCGGATTGCGCACCTTCTCGCCCTCGAAGCCTCCGGGGAAGTAGAGGTCGACATACCACTGTGGCGGATCCCACGGCTCATGGGGATCGAACAGGTCCACCCAGAGGAAGAACTTGTCGGCCCGGTAGTTGTGCTCCAGCCAGTGGCACACATCCGCGGCGGTGCGCATGCTGTGATGCCCCGCCTCGCCCGGATGGTCCAGGCGCTGCGAGGCGTGGTTGATAACGGCCCGGCTCTGCCCCCGGTTCTTCTCCGGCGAGCATTCGGGAGCCGGGACATCATTGGCCCGGGTGAACTCGCAGTCGCCTTCCTGGCCCCGGTTCCACCTGCTCCCCGCAAAGCCCCTGTCGTAGTCATACGTGCCGCGGCTCAGGTGGGGGGTATCGTGAATGAGCTGGGTGACGAACCCCGCCTTCGTGAGCACCTCCGCCAGCGACGGATAGTCCTTGGGCAGCGGCCCCCAGCCGTAGAACGGGAAGCCGTAGCGCCCGGTGAAGCAGTCGCAGCGGTGGGGGATGGTGGGGAACGAGGCGGTGTAGGCCCGGGTGAAGACCATCGACTGCGCGGCCAGGGCATCCAGGCTCTCGGTGTGCATCCACTCATTACCGTAGCAGCCCAGGTGATCGGCGCGACAGGTGTCGGCGACGATGACAATAACGTTCATGGCGAAGGTCACCTCGAGGAAGCGAGCTTGGGACAACGGTTCGACGCCGATGGGTGGTGACCTCCGCAATATAGGCGATGGACGACGCCACCTACTGTGGGACATGATGCGAATGCAGGCGGCCTGCGGCGGCCCGCGTTGGAAGGCCGCGGCGGGTGGTCCGGGGAATGTTCCTTCCCGCGGTTGCCTCCGACGTGTCGTCGCCGTTGACTCGCGACCTCAGACCCGCAAACTCGCCGACTCTCCTCGAGGACGCCTATGATACGGATAGTGGCCGTCATCGCGTGCCTGGCCGCGATTTGTCTCAATACTCCGAGTGTGGTGATCTGCATGGCCGACGAGCCCCGGGGCACTACGCTGCCCGAGCCGACCCGGTGGGTGGCGGAACTGCTGCAGACCGACGGCCGCTGCGGCCTGGAGGTGATCTCCGCCGAACAGGTCAAGGGCGGGGTGGAGGTGATCTGCAAACTGCAGTACCCGGACATCCACGGGGAGACGGTGGAGGGCCGGATGAAGCTGTACCTGCCCGAGCGACTGGAGACCGACGGCGTCACTGCGGCGCCGCTGGTGCATGTGGCGGGGTACGAGGCCGAGAGGGGAAGCGGCGAGGGGCTCATCGCCAATGGTGTGGTGGTCTGCACCCCTCACGAGGAGCCAAATAACCCCCTGGTGCGCGGGGAGAGCCTGGACGTCGCCATCCTGCACCGGGTACGGGCGCTGCCCTTCATCGATGATTCCAAAGTCATCGTGCTTGGTGGCAGTGCCGGGGGCTACATGACGCTGCTTTTGGCGGCGGAGAGCTTCCCGCTGTCCTGCTGCGCACCGGACGTGCCGCCGGTGAACGTGGGCTACAATGTGGCGTATCTGATGCACAACCGGGCTTTGGCCTCCGCGCAGCCGGAGGGCCGGGACCACATGAACATGCCGGTACTCAATGCGGTCACCCCCCTGGGAGAGTTCGCCTCGGCGCTCTGTGGCACGGACTACGACTCCGACGTGTGGATGGCCTGCTCACCGATTGCCAGGATGGATGAGGTGACCTGCCCCGCGATCATCACCTGTAGCACGGCGGACCTCCTGGTGCCGGCCGAGCAGTTCGGCCCGGAGATCGCCCGGGAAGTGGACCCGGAGCTGTTCCCGGAGGGCTTCGAGATGCGCATGGAGGCCCTGCTATCGCGGACCTCCAGCCGCAGGACGCTGCTGGAGGTGCTGGATCCGCAGAGGGTCGAGGTGTTCACGGTGCCCGTGCCCGAGGGGGCTCCACGTCTGGGCTGGGACGGCGCGGCGGAGGGTGGCGCCGCGGCGGTGAACGTGCCTTTGCCCTTCAGCAAGGACAGGCAGATCAGCCTCGTCGTCGTGGATGAAGGAGCGCCCGAACCGCAGTGCGGCCACACCAAGCACGCCATCGGCCTGGACAAAATGGCCTTCTTACTGCACCATCACGCCGCCCCGCTGAGCCCCGAGCAGCTCACCTTGCCCAAGCTCTGCCGTCTGATGCAGCGGTACCTGCACCTGGAGGCTCATGCGCAGATACTGCGGCCGGCCGAGGCCCCGGCGCCGTTCCCGGCCAACCGCCTGGACTTCGAGGAGGCGGAGAGGGCCGACGTGCTGCGCGGGCTGCGGACGTACGGCAAGGACCCCGTCTGCCGAGACCGGCTGCAGGAGCTGTACAGTCAGTTGCCGGAGGGGCTGAAGGCGCTGGGGCCGGCGCCGCCGGAACAGTAGGGCCGCCCGGGAGGCCGGCGGCCGCCTCTCCCCTACTCCTCCTCGCCCTCCAGGCCCTGCTCGCCACGCCAGGTGTTGTCACCGAGCCTGCCCAGCCAGATCTCCTGATCGTACTTGTCCCAGTAGCGTTTGACTCCCGGTTTGACCCCCGGCTTGAGCGAGGTGTCCACCTCGCCGCGCCGCGGGCCCGGAGCAATCACGTACGTCTTGCCGGGCTCGGTGGCGAAGCTGACCTCGCGGCCGGTAGTCGCCACCGACTCCGGCTCACCGGTGGATAGCCACCAGGTGCGCCTCTCCGGCAGGCGCAGACGGCAATCGTTGCCTTTGAGGCTCCTGACGGAGACGTATTGCACCCGGCCGTCCTTCATCCGCGCCGAGACCTCGAACCCGCCCCGGGCCAGCAGATCGCGGAACGCACAGTCTCCCATCCGCCCCGGCACCGCCGGGAACACCCGGATGGCGCCCCCATGGCTCTGCAGGAGCATCTCGGTCATGGCGTACAATACGCCGCCCGGCGCCTGGATGAACTGGAAGTACAGCTCGCGGCCGCGCTGGCTGGTGGGGCACCAGAAGATCGCACCATGCCGCGGCCCTTCGGAGAACTGAAACGCCCGGCGCTTGTCGGCCAGCGTCTGGAAGCTCGCGCAGCAGTTGAGCGCGAACATGCCGTTGGGCTTGAGGTGCTCGCTGACACCGATATCGAAAAGGTACCTGTCGGCCACATCTCCCAGGCCCAGCCTGGCCGCCACCGCCACCAGCCAGGGCCAGGTGAGGTCACAGCAGAAGGCCCTGCGGCCCTCGAACCCTTTGCGGATCGTGAGGTCGAACATGGCCTCCATCGTGCGCGCCGCGGTCTGTGCAAGCTCGTGATCGGCGTCCACCTCGTCCCCCGGCACGACCATCGCCAGCAGTCCGGGGTGGTTGAGCCCGATCGGCTCACCGGCGGTGTACGAATCCAGGAATAGCCCGTCCTTCACCGGGTATGGCGGGAACTTCGCCAGGCCGTCCTTGACCTGCCCCAACCAGGGCGTATCTACTCCCAGCACCTCGCAGGCCTGCACGTACGCCTGCCACAGGGGCTTGATGAGCCCAAGGTCGTTGGTGGCATTGGTGCAGGGGAAGGGCCCCTGCTCCGGTGCCCACGAGGGGCCAAAGTGCAGTATTCCATCGCGATTCTCGGCAATTGCCAGGTAGAACTTGCTGCACTCCTCCAGAACCGGGAAGATTTGCTCCCGCAGCACCGCCTCATCCTGCTCGTGCAGCCAGCGCCACCAGAACACCAGGGCATAGAAGCCACCGGTGCAC
>Ga0334884_1001121_pt1 | contig 42069 bp, 27 predicted proteins | sample GraSluR1_MG_7_FD_207215 | JGI IMG/M metagenome (GOLD analysis project Ga0334884, IMG submission 207215) | Sludge microbial communities from methane-producing bioreactor in Wageningen University, Netherlands - Granular Sludge_12_05 R1 | ecosystem: Engineered > Bioreactor > Anaerobic >... | reverse complement strand
CCCACTCGCGGACAGCATCGCGACATTGGACCCGGGGTCTCCCACAAGGTCGAGACCGTCACCGGCTACCTCCGCGGCGAGCCCCTCTCTGCCCTCGGCCGGCGGCTCCATCACGGCCTCGACAGCATGGAACGCTATCTGCAAGCATTCCGTCGCGTCGCTCTCATGACCCGTGAGGGCCTCGACCCCACCGTCATCTGCAAGGCCTGCCGGCTCTCACCGGGCTTGCTCACTGAGTACCAGGGCTTGTACCAACAGGCTTGTCACGATCCCACCATGGCCTCTGGCCTCGCCACACTACTGGGCGCGGACCCATCCGCCGCCGCAAAGGGGGGGCACCGACTGTGACCACCCCCACCACGCGCCAGAAGCAGGCCCGACGCTTGGCCCACAAAGGCCTGGAACACCAGCTCCTCCATGCCTTCCTTCACTCCTATGGCTACCGCGACGGCCCCCTGCCCGCCCAGCGCATCGTCCAGGATATCATGGCCAAGGTCGAAGCCTACTATGGCCCTGACCGGGATCAGGCCCTCAACCAGATTGTCTACACAGCCGCCGACGCCCAAGACCGCCCCACCCGAGGCAAGACCGTCGCTCAGACCCAGCAGCGGGCCATCCTGCTCACCATGATCTCCCCAGAAGACTGTCAAGCCTACGCCCTGGGAGCACCGATCCTCGCGCGTCGTCGCATCTTGCGCTGGCTCCAAGAAGCGCACGCCCAGGGGGCCCTGCTCACCACTGCCGACTTGGCCCTGCTTGCCGGTATATCCACCGGCACCGTCGAGCGACATATCCGCCAGCACGAGGCCGAGACCGGCGTAACCCTCCCTCTGCGCGGAACCGTCCACGATAGCAGCAGCAAGCTCACACACAAAGCCGACATCGTGGAACAGCAAATCCAGGGCAAACTGCCTCCTGAGATCGCCAGAGACACCGGTCACTCACTGGAAGCCGTAGAGCGTTACCTCCAGGACTTCGCACTCATCAGGCAGCTGGCTTCCGACTATGACGCCGATGGTATCAGTGCCCTCATCGGAAGAGGTCGCCATCTCGTCCAGCAGTACCTGGACATCATCGACCATCACCGCGCACCTGACGACCAGACCAACCGCCACCCTCCGCCCCAACCAGATCCATCTGGCGATGGCTCCTGCCCTGATGTACAATCAGAGGGCTCGCGGGAGGATACGGCAATGCTGGCGAGCAACCGGAGCGCCCGCGAGTGCTAAGCGGCAAGGGGGGCCTCCGTGCCCCCCAAAACACCGCCCACTTGCCGACAGCCCAAAGCGATAAACGCGCCGTCGAGCCGTTGCCTCGCCGCAACGGCACACCATCCCACCCAACTACAGGCCATATGCCCCTATCTTCGGGGCAGACGGCGACGTCCACGGCCCACGGCCACCCCCTGCACGCCGGTTGGCCAGACATGGAAGAGCCCCGCGATGTAGTCGCGGGGCTCCGTAGGTTCGGGGGTACTCGCGGCCTGCTAGTACGTGCGCTCCGGCATGGCGACCTCGCGCCGATGCTGCTCGAGGTAGATGTCCGAGGCGTGCTCCGGAGCTTCCCTGCCCAGCTTGCGGGACACCTCGGCAACCTTCACGCGGGCGTGGTGGTTGAGGGCCGAGGTGTTCGCCGCCAGCTCCCATACGTCCAGGGCCTGCTGCAGGCGACCGGCCTCCTCGAGAATGTGGGCCTTGGTGTGCAGCGCCAGGAGGTTCGTGGGCATGATGGCCAGGTTGGCGTTGATCTCATCCACGGCCTCGTCGAACTTCTTCTCCTCCATCAGGCGCCAGGCGTACATGTAGCGTTCACGGATGGTAAGGGTGGCGCCGGCCGCCGTGCCGTCGCTGGGGTCGCGCTTGATGCAGTAGTCGTACCAGTCCAGGGCCCTGGGCATGTCGGGGAGGCGTTCCCAGCCGTGGGCGATGAGACGCTCGATGTACTCCGGATGCTCGAACTGGATGGCGGCTCCCAGCCACTTGCTGGCCTGGTGATAGTCGCGAACCTTGTCGAAGAAGGTCCAGCCCAGCTCGAAGTAGAGATCGTAGCGATCCGGGTTCCAGGAGATGCCCTCCTTGAGGGCATTGATCCCCAGCTTGAGGTAGCGGGCCCGCATCTCGGGGTCTTCGGTCTCGACGTACAGGTTGTAGCATAGATGCCAGCCGGTGATGCGCCAGGGCTCCAGCCAGTGCGGGTCCAGGAGCGTCACCGTGCGCATCAGGTTGAGGGCTTCGGCGCTGGCCCCCTCCCCCTTGTCCCACATCTCGTGGGTCTTCATCCACAGCATCGAGGCGGCGACCTCACGGAACCCGCCCAGGATGGCGCCGGCGATGACCCCGGTGACCGCGGTGGGATCGAACTCGATGATCTTGGTCATGGGTGTCGGGCTACGCAGTCCGAAGACCAGGCGATCGTAGTTGACGCTGTCACTCAACGGCTGCAGCGCGAACACCAGCAGGAGGACCAGCGCCCAGCCGCCTATCTTGGTCGTCTTGCTTCGTCGCATCTCCACAACTCCTGTTGCATCTGCTCTTCAGTCGCGATGACCGCTCGCCGTGGCGCCGTGAGGCCGACTCGCGTTCCGGGCCGAGGGGTGGCGCCAGAGGTGCAGCCGGAAACCCCGCATTCGCCCGGAATGTGATTCTGAGAGCGTCCGCTCCCGGAGGGAGCCGCTCGAGGAACCTCCCGGCATTCATCGAGATTCCTCGCTATCTCGCTGCGCGAGATGGACGCTCAGAATGACGGGAACCCGGCCGGCCAGACTTCTCGCCCGCGCCCCTATACCTCACGCTCATTGAAGCACAGATACCCGATGAGCATGATGATGACCACATACAAGAGCCCCTGGAGCCCGTGTTTGGTGAGTACGGGCCAAAAGACCGCCTGATCCTTGAGGATCGCCTCGCGGATGTCGAAGATCTCGAAGTGCGGCAGCACGCGGTAGATGGTCCCCAGTAGTATCTGGGCGACCCTGCTGGCGCCGTGATCGGGATCAGAGAGCTGGCGGAAGAAGTCGCTCATCTGCCCGACGAAGTAGACGAAGAACGAGAAGATCGAGGCGAAGATCCACGAGAAGACCGTGGAGGCCGCCACAGCGATGGCCACCAGCACCGCCAGCTCCACGAATGTCAGCCCGATGGCCTTGGCGATATTGGCGTACATGAAGTCCATCGAGTAGGTCGTGGCGCCCTTCTCCGGGTCGATCTCCCGGAACTGCGGAGCCTTGATGGCGAATACTGCGTAGAACGCGATGCCCATGACGGCTACATTGGCGAACACCGTGGCGTAGCCGCCCAGGAACTTGCCGAACAGGAACTGGGCGCGGCTCACCGGCTTGGCGAGGAGGGTGTAGATGGTGCGCCGCTCGATCTCGTCGGCGATCAGGCGGGTGCCGAGGAACACCGCGATGAGGAGGCCGAAGAACCGGCAGGAGCCCAGGCCGATGTCGATGAGCATCTTCAGCTCCGCGCCGGGCTGCAGATAGGCCAGGACCCATGAGGACATGATGATGAGCACGGCGAAGATCAATATCCCATTGAGGAACCTGCGCCGCCAGGCCTCGTGGAAGGTGGCCGTTGCGACCCGCCATACGGGCGGCATGAGCTGGCCGAAGAACCGGGTGGGGAAGTTCAGGGCCGCGGGTACAATGACCACGAGGGCCACGGCGATCCAGGCGATGGCCACCGCCTGGGGCTTGTCGCCGGAGAAGCCAATGGTAACCAGGCCGCCGATGATCGCGAAGAGCGCGGCCCATGCGAGGTCTGAGGTGATTTTGCGACGCATGCCTACTGCTCTCCTTTGACGGCTTCGATGAAAGCCTGCTCCAGTGACCGGCGGTCCGGTCCCAGGTGGGTGATGATGGCCTCGCCGTCGGCGAGGATCTCCGCCGCCTTCGCGGCATCCTTCTGCGTGGCGAAGCGGGCCTCAAACACGCCGCCGGAGTTGGTCATCGAGCCGGCGAGGCCCTCTATCTTGGCCGCCACCGCGGCATCCACGGCCTCGGCCTCCAGCCGGAACAGCCCCTCATCACCGGCCAGGACGCTGGTCATGGTGCCGGTGGTCACCACCCGGCCGCGGTTGAGAATGGCGATCCCGGCGCAGATGGGCTCCATCTCCTTGAGGAGGTGGGAGCACAGGAACACGGTCTTGCCTCGCTCGCGCAGGCTCAGGATGACGTCCCTGATCTGCATCTGGGCGGTGGGATCGAGTCCTGAAGTGGGCTCATCCATGAAGATGAGGTCCGGGTCATTGAGCAGGGCCTGTGCGAGCCCCACGCGCTGGAGCATGCCGCGGGAGTAGTTGCGGACGCGGATGTCGCGCCGCGACCACATCCCCACGAGTTCCAGTAGCTCCTGGGTGCGGTTGCTGAGCTCCTTGCCGGAGAGCCCAAACAGCCCGCCGTAGAAGGCCAGTAGCTCCACGGCGTTGAGATGGTCGTAGAAGTACGGCCCCTCCGGAACGAAGCCGATCCGCTCCTTGTAGGCCGGGTCGCCGATGGGTTGTCCCAGAACCAGCGCCGACCCCGAGGTGGGGTAGATCAGGCCCAGCAGAAGCTTCAGCGTCGTCGTCTTCCCCGATCCATTCGGGCCGACGAGACCGAAGATCTGCCCCTCCTCGACATCCAGCGTCAGATCGGCCAACCCCACGGGATTGCCGTCCGAGTCTTCTCCATACGTCTTCGTCAGGTTCTTGGTCTCAATGGCCAGTGCTATGTGAAGACACCTCCCAGCAGCGCTCACAAGCCCATCGGTCGGGTGTTGAGCGAGCAGGCCGGCACTCGTGGCCGGCGCAGCTTCGCTGTGCTAGTCGTTAGGGTGTAACGCCATGATACCAAAGGCCGGTTCCCGGCGGGAAGCCTCGAACACAAAAAACATGACATCTCGGGGTTCCCGGTTCTGTACAGGTCGCCGGACCGCCTCAGCGGCCGGGCAGGCGCGATGGGAGGCCGGGCACACCACGGCGGCGAAACCTCCTCCCAACAGTTCTCGTCGTGGCACCCGGCCGGCGCCGGTTGCCCCGCCATCAAGCTCGGAGGTCCCAAGCGTGCGTACACCCCGGCTTTGCAGCGCACTCATCGTCCTGTGCTGGACCGTCTTCGCCGCCGCCCAGCCCGTCCACCAGGTCTGGACCGATGTGGGCACCCGCAAGATCATGCGAGACGCGGTGCCGCCAGAAGGAGCCCCGCCGTCTGTGGACCTGGACGCCCTCCGCAACGAGTACGAAGCGTTTCAGGTCGTGGTGACGGCCGTGGGCGGGCGGGTCTCATCCGCGACCGTGGCCGTCTCCGATCTCAGTGGGGAGGGCGGTGCCACAATCCCGGCCACCTCGGTGGAGTTGCGCCTCCAGCACTACATCGAGGTCACTCAGCCGGAGAAGTGGCGGGGTTGGTACCCCGACGCGCTCCTGCCCATGCCTGAGAGCTTCGAGGTTACCGAGGGCCAAAGCCAGGCGGTCTGGGCCAACCTCTACGTTCCGCCCGACACCCCCGCCGGTCGGTACTCCGGAACCGTTACCGTCACCGTCGACGGCCGGGTCACGCAGGTCCCGGTCTCGCTGCGGGTGCGGGACTTCTCGCTGACGCCCGAGAGCCACTTCCAGTCCGCCTTCGCCATCTGGGGCGGCATGCTGGCAGGCCACTACGGGCTGTCTACCGACTCCGCCGAGTACAAGGACCTCTACGAGCGTACGTACTGGTTCTTGGCCGGCTACCGCATGCCCCCCGACGATCTGCCGGTACCGATTGACTCACCGGAGGCGGCGCGCTTCCTGGACGATCCTCTGGTGAACTCGTTCCGCATCCCCTACGACCCCAATCAGCCAGAAGCCTTCCAGCGTCGCATCAGCCACCTGCGCGAGAAGGGCTGGCTGGACAAGGGCTACGTCTACACCATCGACGAGCCCGGCCCCCAGGCGATACCCGGCTGCTACGACTACGGAATGCGGATCAAGGAGCTGGCCCCGGACGCCCGCTGGCTGCTCACCCACGGTGTCAACGACGACCTGCTGGGGGCCGTCTCCATCTGGTGTCCGGTGCTATCGGGCTACCACAAGGAAGCCTGCCAGGCGCGTCAGGCCCTGGGCGAGCATGTGTGGTGGTATACCTGCTGCGGCCCGCAGCATCCGTACCCGACGTACCTGATCAACGATGTCGCCACCTCGCCCCGGGTGCTCTCGTGGCTTCAGGCGGCGTGGAGGGTCGAAGGGGTCCTGTATTGGAGTGCCAACATCTGGGAGAAGTACGATGGCAAGAAGTACGTCGATCGCGACGTGTGGGTAGACCCGCTGGCATTCCCCGGCGCCAACGGCGACGGCTATCTGATCTATCCCGGACAGGCCCATGGGGACCTCCCGATTCCTTCTCTGCGCCTGGAGTGGATCCGCCAGGGGAATGAGGACTTCGAGACCTTCTGGCTGCTGGAGGAGCAGCTCAAGGCGGAAGCCGCGATCCTGGACGTGTCGGCCGAGCGGTACGACCCCCACAGCGCCGTGGAGGCGCTGGTCACCCGGGTGGCGCCGAGCTTCACCCGCTGGAACCGTGACCCGCTGGTCATGGAGGCCGCCAGGCGCGAGGCGCTGGACCAGCTCGAGGCCACCACGGGAGGCCCGCACGGCATCCTCTGGACCTCGGAGCCCGGTGGACCCATCACCGCCGGCGAGGACATCGACGGGGTCATCTGGGCGGAGCCGGGAGCGAGCATCTCGGCACTTGTGCAGGCCGACGGCCGGGAGGAGGCCCTCCTGATGGAGCTTGATGAGGAGCCGGCCACCTCGCCGCGGCACGTGGCGCGGCGGTTCTCCCTGAGCCCGCAGGAGTACGTCACCCGGCTCACCGTCCAGATCGAGAAGGACGGCAGGACCCGGGAGTTCGCGCGGACCTTCACCCTCCCCAGACCGTTGCCGCTGCTGACCGGTGATGTGCTGTGCCCGTGGACATCCCCCGATGACCTGAGCAAGTGGACCCTGGCCAACGTCGACGCCGAGGTCACGCAGTGCGAGCAACTGGGCGCCTGCGCCCGGCTCACCTATCGGCCCAACGTGGAGTTCCCCAATGCCCGCCTGATGCACCCGGCCGGCTTCGACGACCCCGACTGGAGCCAGAAGGGCTATCTGGTGCTGTCGCTGCTTAACCCCGGCAAGGACACGGTCGACCTGACGCTGAAGCTCTTCACCAGAGACGGCAAGGCCCAAGACGGGCTGAGCATCCAGCTCCCGCCCGGTGAGCCCATGCGCTATGTGTGGTCAATCCGCGATGACTTCACCATCGACACCCGGGACATCGCCGGTTTCGAGCTGTGGATGTGGGACAGGCCCACGCCCCGCAGCATCTACCTCGGACCGGTACTGACCACGCAGCAACGCCCGGAGGCTTAGGGGCCGGCCTAAGAGCCCGCATCTAGACGGGACTGTGATTCTCAGAGCGTCCGCTCACGGTAAGGGCAGCCCGAGGAATCTCCTGGGCTCCAATGAGATTCTTCGCTATCTCGCTACGCGAGATTGGCGCTCAGAATGACAGGAGCCGGGCCGCCCGAGCCTTGCGGCCGGACCTCCAGTCCCGATCGCTTATGCTCACGAAGTAACCGGGCACGCACCCTGGCCCCATCCCGCTCAAGACCCATACTGCGAATTGGAGGACGTCACCCATGCCCCTACGATACATGCTCCTTGCTGCCATTGCCCTGGCACTCCCGGGCCTCTCGGCCCCCAACATCTACCCGGATCCGGGCTTCGAGCAGGACGGGGTCTTGGGCGATGCCCACAGCGGGGAGAAGGCCGGAGTGCTGCGTGTCGCCGAAAAGACCCACTGGGGTGCCCTGGGGGAGGTTCTGGAGGTCGAGCCCTTCGCCCGGTACCGCGTCTCGGTCTGGGTCAAGGTGACCTCCGGCACGTTCTTTGCCCCTCACTGCTTCGACTGGGACAGCTATGAGTGGGCCTTCGATGCGGCCGTTGCTGTGCGCAGCTCCGGCGAGTGGGTCCAGACCGAGACCACCTTCATCTCGCCCAATGCGACGATGAACGTGTCACCCCTTGCCTACATCGAGGCCGAGAATGCCGAGGCCCTGGTGGACGATGTGGTGGTGGAGAAAATCCAGGAGCCTGCGGAGGCGATGGCCGAGATCCTCGCCAAGGCGCAGATGAGCGGGAACGAGCAACGCCTGGCCGCCCGCTGGCTGCTGAGGCAGGGCGACGTCGAGGGGGCGGCGGGGATCATGCGCAGCGCAGACGGGTTGACGAGAGCCGACATTGCCACGGTCATCGCTCTGGCACTGCCGGAGGGCGCGGAGCGCCGTCCGTACGTGGTGGAGGCGGTTGCCTACGGGGGGCCCACCTATCACGAGGGCATGGACCGATTCGCGGAGATGACGACGGGGATGGACGCCGCCGAGAAGCTGAGTATCGGGCTGGAAGCCGTTGGGCTCAATCCGGATCTGGACAGGGCGGCCCGTGCGCTGAGTCTGATCGTGAGCGGTACCACGGCCGCCGGCGGACCCCGGCCCGTGGCGGAGATGGAGGCCTCCCTGCTCGCACGGGATGAGGCGGTGCGAAAGGCCCTGGCCGGCGTCCCCGCCGACTCCCCTGCCGCCGCGGAGCTGAGACTCGCCGCTGAGGCAACCGGGGAGGCGAAAAGACAGATGCAGGAGCGCAAGGCGCGCCTGGGAAGCTGCACGCTCACCCTCGACGGCCATCCCGTGACCCCTCAAAGCCACCGGATCGTCGTCCCGGACGAGCCCACGCCGCAGGAGAGCTACGCCGCCGCGGATCTCCGCTGCCACCTCGAGTTGCTCACCGGAGAGCTGTACGCCCTGTGCGCTGAGGCCGAGGCCGCCGGTCGGCCGGGGTTCTACGTGGGGAACACCCGCCGAGCCCGAGAGAACGCCCTCGACCTGCCGTCGCTAAAGCTGGAGGGCATCCACATCAAGACAGACGGCCCCTCAGTGCTCCTGGCCGGCAACCAGCGGGGCGTGTTGTACGCCACCTACCAGTTCCTGGAGGACTATCTGGGCTGTCGGTGGTTCACCCCGGACTGCTCCACCTGGCCGCGGGAAGGCACGCTCGCCGTCCCCGAGATCGATCGCCGCTACATCCCGCCCCTGGAGTACCGAGGAGGCGACTATCCCATCGCCCGGCCGGGGGATTTCGCCGTCCGCCTGCGACTCAACGGCGCCAATCACCACATGACGGCCGAGCAGGGCTCCCGCGTAGGTGTCCACAGCCTGGCGCACACCTTCGCGGCTCTCTGCCCTCCGGAGAGGTACTTCGCCCAGCATCCCGAGTACTTTTCGCTCGTCAATGGGGAGCGCCAGTCCGGCTACTCGCAGCTCTGCCTGACAAACCCGGACGTCCTGCGCATCTGCACCGAGGGCGTGCGGCGGTGGATACGGGAGCTTCCCGACTGCAAGGTGTTCTCGGTGTCCCAAAACGACACCTGGGGCTACTGTGAGTGCGATCGATGCCGGGCGGTGGCGGAGGAGGAGGGGAGTCAGAGCGGCCCTATGGTGCGCTTTGTCAACGCGATTGCCGACGCCATCCGGGATGAGGCGCCGGATGTGGCCATCGAGACTTTGGCCTATCAGTACACCCGCAAGCCGCCCCTGAAGGTCAAGCCCCGGCCGAATGTGATCATCTGCCTGTGCAGCATCGAGTGCTGCTTTGCGCACACCCTGGCGGACTGCGAGGCCAACAGGTCCTTCGCCGACGACATCAGGGGCTGGAACCGGATCTGCGACCGGCTCTGGATCTGGGACTATGTGATCAACTATGCCCACTCCGTCTGTCCGTTCCCGAACCTGCAGGTGATCCGGCCCAACATCGAGTTCTTCATCGACAACGGGGTCAAGGGGATCTACGAGGAGTCCTGCTACTTCACAGTGGGTTCGGAGCTACAGGAGCTGCGCAATTACCTGATTGCCAAGACCCTCTGGGAGCCTTCGCACGACACGGAGAAGGCGGTGAACGAGTTCTGCGCGGCCTACTACGGCCCGGCCGCGCCGCACATCCTGGGGTACCTGGAGCTGGCCGAGAAGACGGTGACCGCCGACCCGACGCGGCACATGATGATCTTCTCCCATCCCAGCAGCTACCTGAACGCGGGGATGATCCCGCAGGCCCGGGAGCTGTTCGACCGGGCCGAGGCGGCCGTGGAGCAGGACACTACGCTGCGGCACCGGGTGCAGGTGGCGCGCCTGCCGGTGATCTACGCCGAGATTGCGCTAAGCGCCGGGGGGACGTGGACCGAGGAGAAAGACCGGTTGGTGCAGGTGGGCGGAGCCGACGTGGGTGCGCTGGCCGACGAGTTCGAGCGCATCGCCCGGGCCGCGGGCCTCACCAAGGTGCGAGAAGGCGGACCGCTGTCCTCCGTGGACGCCTGGCTGGACTCCCTGCAGCGGCACGAGAGGAGCCTCGATACGCTGGGGCTGGACAACGGGCTGCTGAAGCTGACCGTCCTGCCGGGTCTCGGGGGCCGTATCTGGAGACTGCAGACCAATACGGGGCGCGACATCCTCAAAGTCCACGGCGAGCCCGGGGACTGGGAGCCGGGCTCCGGTGGGTACGAGGAGTACAGCGGGGCGGACTACCGCTCGGCGGGCTGGAATGAGCCCTATGAGGTGCTGAAGCGCGATGGCACCTCCGTGACGCTGCAGGCGGACCTGCGCAACGGCCTGCGCCTCAATCGCACCATCGCCCTCGAGGCCGGCCGGGCTCTGCTCAGGATCACCTCCACTCTCAGCAATCCCGGCGGGGAGGCGAAGCCCGCCTGCCTCAGGCTGCACCCGGAGTTTGGTATCGGCTCGGCGGAGATGGCGAAGGTCCTGCTGGGGAGGGCCGACGGCACGTGGATAGCCCACAACCTGGCCAATCCGGAGGACCCGGATCGCGAGATAGATGCGTTCCTAACCGGCCAAAAGACCCCGCAGGGCGTGTGGGCGCTGGTGGACGAGATCGGCGGCCTCGCCGTGGTGAACCGCGTCGCGCCCGAACAGGTGGACAGGTACCTGGTCAACCGGTCGGGGCTGCAGAACCGGGCGACGTTGGAGGTCTACTCGCCGCAGCGTAACCTCGCCGCCGGCGAGAGCATCACGCTGGAGAGCAGCTACGAGGTCGTAGCCGCCTCGGAGCTGGAGTAGGCGCAAGCCCGGCCACCATCTGCGATGGACCCGCACGCCGTGGGTGCCGTGCCGCCCGACCGCAGTGCCTCCGGCCAATGGCCGGGGAAGCGGTGCGGAGGCCGACGGCGTGCGGGCCCCCTCTTTGGTTCCGGGGACGGCGACGCCGCCTCGGCCACACCGCCCATCAGCCCCGGCGGGCCATGTGCACCCCTTCCAGGCGGCTCTTGGCGAACCGCTGCCGCCACGCTCCCACCGTCTGGTGGCTGCAGCCAACGGCCCGGCAGATCTCGGGCGTGCTCAGGCCGTCGGCGATCATGATGATGATGCGGGCGCGGCGGGAAGCCGGCGACCGCCCTCCATCGGCGGCCGCCAGGTCCTGCAACACTGCTCGCTCCCTCTGCGTCAGGCTCAGTTGCTCCTGCGGTGCTGTGTTACCCATCTAGACTCTTCTCTGTTCAGGGTTGGTCGTCAGGCACTACTTGCGCATCTCCAGCCACCAGTCGAAGTCCGTCGGCCCCCGCAGCAGACGGACGTGCGCCACTCCCGCGGCGCGCACGCGGTCCGGCAGGTCGGGGGGCATCTCCACGAAGCTGTCCGGGTCCTGGGCACGCTTCCTCTTTGCCTGGGCCACGAGCCTCTCCCTCGTGGCATCGTCCAGCAGCCGGCCGTAACCACCGCCGAGAAGGGCCACTCCACCGGGCTTGAGTATGCGGTAGGCTTCCAGTACTCCCGCCGTCTTGTCGGGCCACTGGAACATGGAGTTGCGGCTGACCACCAGATCGGCGATGCCTTCTCTCAGGAGCAGATTCTGCGCATCGCCCTCGATGGCCCGCACCCGTCCGCGCAGGCCCTCCTCGTCGGCCCGCAGGTTACACAGACGCACCGCCGCCGGATCGATGTCCACAACGTAGACGGTCATGTTCGTGGCTTTGGCGATGGCCACGGCCAGCGACCCTTCGGCACCTCCCACATCCACACACACACCCGACGTCATCCCGTAGTCCTCCACCAGTTGCCGGGCCAGGGCCGGGTAGACCGGGGCGAACGGTCCGGTTGCCACCTCGTGAAAGGGGAACTCGGCAACCAGGCGCTCCTTGTAGTTGTCCTGGGCCCAAACGCACGCGGTCAGGCAGAGCAGCACCAACAGACAGGCGGTCACGCGTCTCATAGTGTGTCTCTCCCTCCAGGTTACCAAGCGGCCCCCATGATGCCACAGAGAGCGGACGAGGTATGGAAGGGCGCAGGACGGTAGTGGGAATTGCGGGGAACGTACCTTGTGGTTCGGGAGGCCTTGCCGACCGCAAGCAGCCGGGGGAACGCGTCTGGGGCTTCGCGTAGTAGTCGCCCCGCGTCGTTCGGCGAGCGCCCGGCCATGCTTGCGCCACCCCAGCCGGTACAGGCGGCAATGGTCGCGCAGGGCGAGAGCGGTAACGTTGGCCGCGCGGCCCCGCCGCACAACTCCCGGGGCGGCACGCCCCTCTGGACGGGTAGGGCGGGCCTTTGTGGGGGACCGAAGGTATCTGCCTCTTGCTGTCGAAACCTCGGTACGATCGTGCATTACCAGACCCTCGTCCGCCCGCGCAAGGGACGGAGCCGCAGCACCGGAGCCGCCTGCTCCTGCGTGCTCACGAGGCGTTGGGACAGCGCCGCGCCGCCACACCCGTTGTGGCTACACCCAGAGGAGACACCGCATGCACAGAGCACAGCTATTCGTCGTCTTGCTGGCCGCAGTCGTCGCACCCGCACTCTCGCAGCCGCTGCTCACCGGATTCGAGGACCTCTCCGAGTTCAAGCCCGTGGGAGATACCGTCTTCGAGCCCTCCACCGAGGCCCACGAGGGCGCGACATCGATCAAGGTCACCATGCCCGGGCAAGTCTCGGGCAAGGTGTTGGACAACTATCCGCCCCAGGAGTATGACGACTACGCCGGGGTGAGCTTCTGGGTCAAGGGGGACGGCTCGCAGGAGTGGGGCTGTATCGCCCTGCAGGGGGACGGCTCCAACGCCGGCTACCGTTACTGCACCTTCTTCCCGCTGGCCTCGACGGAATGGCGCAAGGTCGAGGTGCCCTGGGACGACTGGATCCCCGAGGGCCCCTTCAACCCTATCGGCACTCCGGGGGCACTGCCGCCCAGCGGGATCCAGTGGGTGCGTGTGGGGACCCGCTGGAACATCGGGCACAACAACGCCCCGATACCGCAGCACACGTACTGGGTGGATGAGGTGCGCTTGGAGCAGGACTTGCCGGAAGTGGCGGCCCCGCCAGACCCGGCGCCGTTTGCCGGTGTGATCGCGAAACTGCGGGCCAAACAGCCGGTGCACATCGTCTGCATGGGAGATTCGATCACCGCGGGCACGGCACTGCCCGACAAGGACGCCCAGCGGTATGCCACCTTGCTACAGAGCCTCCTGCGGGAGCGCCTGGGCTACGCGGAGATCTTCGTGGAGAGCCGGGCCGTCGGTGGCGCCCGCCTCACCGACGCCCGCGCATGGGTCGACCGCGACTTCCAGGGCTCGGCCCCGGACCTGGTGACCACCCTCTACGGCTACAACGACAAGAGCGGTACCTTCTCGGCCTATCAGTTCGCGGACTCATTGGAGGACTATCTGCTGCGCATCCGCAGGGTCACCGGCGGCGAGACGGCGCTCCTGCCCATGACGACGATCCCCGGGGCGGGCCCGCGGTTCGTGATGATGGATGACTTCGCCCGGGCGGTCGAGGACGTGGCCGACTCCTGGCGGCTTCCGTGTCTGGACCTGGCGGAAGCTCTGAAGGGGCAGGGGAGAGACGGCCTGCTGCCTTTGATGGCGGACATGGCCCACCCCAACGCGGAGGGTCACCAACTGATGGCGCAGGCAATCGCCGACTATCTGGTGGAGCAGGTTGAGGGCCTGCAATAGGCGGCTGCACGAGCCCAGGTGAGACACACCAGGGCCGGATGGGCCCTGCCCCGGCGAGCGGGGCGGACCTATCCGGCCCTGGTCCTCTGAGCGACAGGTTGCCCCAGAGGTGCGGCCGAGAACCCCGCATTCGGCGGGAATGTCATTCCGAGAGCGTCCGCTCCCAGAGGGAGCGGCTCGCAGAATCTCCCGGCATTCAGTGAGATTCCTCGCTATCTCGCTGCGCGAGATCGGCGCTCGGAATGACATCATCCGGACCGGCCCGGCTTCTCGGCCGGACTTCTAGGCGTCGGCGGCGCGCACCAGCAGGACCGGCGCCGTAGCGTGGCGGAGGAGCTTGTCGGCGATGCTGCCGTACACCCAGCGCCCCAGCCCGGAGCGCCCGTGGGTGCAGATCACCACCAGACAGCACTCCTGCACCTCGGCGTAGCGCAGGAGCTCCTCGGCAACGTCCCCCTGGCAGACGTCCCACTCGGCCTCAATGCCGTCGGCGATCAGGCGCTTGCGCACCCCGCGCATGTACTCGCGCGCCCGCTCCACCTGGGCCTCCCAGTCCGCGGGCTGCCCCGTCGTCTTCAGGGCCACCGGGTCGACGATGGGAACGACCGACACCAGGTGGATGGCACTGCCGAAGGCCCTGGCGATCTCCACCGCATGGGGCAGGGCCCGTTCGGCGAGGTCGGACTGGTCCAGCGGCACGAGTATCCTCTCGTACATCGCAATCAACTCCTGCAGGTATGTCAGGCTTCGGATAGTACACAAGGACTTCCCCACGGCCGGGGGGAAATCCTGCACCGCTCAATTCGTCTGCCGGGCATGTCGGGCCCCGGCCCAACGACTGCGTGGGCCGGGGTGGAGCCGGGTTGCGTGCAGTTCTCGTTGTGAGGAGCGCGATTCTCAAGCGAGGGGGCGCATCGATGGGAGCGAAGTGCGAGAAGTGCGGCATGGTCAGCGATCGCGACGACATCTGTACATGGTGCAACGCCGACATCAGGCGCACAAGAGCACCGGACAAGGGGGCGGCGGGCTCGCGCACGGCGCCTCCACCTGGACCGGCGACGCGGACGGAGCCTCCGGCGGGATCGCCCACGCGGTCGGGGCCTCCACCGGGACCGGGGCCGGGGCAGCCGGCCGCCCCGGCACGCCGGCGGGTGCGAGAAGTGCCCCAGGCGGCCCGCACGGGAGCTCCCGGCTGGCTGCTTCCGGTGCTGATCGCCGGTGGGGCCGTGGTGACCATCGTCTTGGGCCTGTACGCCTACGGCCTGAGCCAGATGAAGCCCGTGCCTGAACCAGGCGAATGGGCATCTCTCACCGCCGTGGGCAATGTGCTGACCTTGTCGTACCCCGAAGGGTGGGGGAAACCGGAGAACGCGGGAGCCGAGGGCACCTCGACCCAGATCACCTTCAGGCCCAACAAGCTGGCCCGGGTGCAGGTGCTCGGTACAGGGAGCAGGGGGGCCCGCGGTGACACCGCCGCGGCCGCCGAGCGCCTGGCCGGCGGCAGTGTCCCCATCGCCCAGAGCGCCGACGGGGCCGTGCTCGCCATGGACGCCGAGGAGTTCGCCAAGGCCCGGCCGGGCTACCAGGCGGGCGACATCCAGGAAGCGTACAACTGCGCCAACCGCAAGAGCGCGGCGATCGAGTACACCTACACCAGGCGCGTCGGCCTGCTGCCGGTGAAGATGAAGGGCACGAGGTGGGGTTGGTTCGGAGGAGACCTGGGTTTCGTGTGCTACGCCGAGGCACCACAGAAGCACTGGGACAAGTTCCAGGCGACCGCGGGCCAGATCCTGGGCTCCATCAAGCAGGGCTGAAGTGGCCGTCTTCGGGCCGAGGTGGAGGCCTTCAGGCCCCCGTGTCTCGGCCCTTCCCCGGCGCCTGCGGCGGGGTGCCGCCACCGGCCTCGGGGCCCGGTGCGGGCGGTCGCCACAGCAGAGGGAACAAAACTGAGGCCGTGATGATCGCCGCAGAGACGCCAAAGGCCGCCGCCCACACGATGTGGACACCGTAACGGTCGGCCAGTGCTGCGACGACCGCCGCCACCGTGCCGGCCACGATTCTGCGTACCTGGTGCCACGTAGTCATGAGGTCGGGGCTCCGATCGGGCGGGGGGTCAGGCCGGGCGCAAGCGTCTGCTCCGGCGGTCGGGCCAATGGTCTCGGCCCGACCGTCCGGCGCTATCCTGCAGCGCCGGCGGCGCAAGCGCCGCCTGGGCGAACACTCTCGCTCCATGCCGAGGCGCCTCGAGCCGCTCCCTCCGGGAGCGGCCGCTGCTAGAATGGCGTTCCCGGCGGAGGCGGGGTCTTCGGCCGCGCCTCTAGTCCAGCTTCAGCACCGACATGAAGGCCTCCTGCGGCACCTCCACCACGCCCACCTGCTTCATCCGCTTCTTGCCTTCCTTCTGCTTCTCCAGCAGCTTGCGCTTGCGGGTGATGTCACCGCCGTAGCACTTCTCCAGCACGTCTTTCCTCAACGCCGAATTGCGGGTGGAGGCGATGACGCGGCCGCCGATAGAAGCCTGCATCCTGACCTCGAACATCTGCCTCGGTATCGTCTCCTTGAGCTTGCGGCAGATCGCCCGGCCCCGGCTCTCGGCGAACTGACGATGGGCGATGATGGCAAGAGCGTCCACAGGGTCGCCGTTGATGGCGATTTCCACCTTCACCAAGTCGCCGTGCTCGTAGCCGCTGAGCTCGTAGTCCAAGGTCGCGTACCCACGGCTGACGGACTTGAGCCCATCGAAGTAGTCCACCACGATCTCCGCCAGGGGCAGCTTGTAGTGCAAAGCGACCCGATCGCCGTAGAGGTACTCCATCTTCTCGAAAACCCCGCGGCGCTCCTCGGACAGCGTCATGCACGGGCCCACGAACCTCTGCGGGCACATGATGGTGGCCTCAACCACAGGCTCCAGCAGTTCCTCGATCTCGTTGACATCCGGGACCTGGGCCGGGTTCTCGACCTCCAAGAGCTCACCGTTCTTCACCAGCACCTGGTACACCACGCTGGGGGCGGTGGCGACCAGATCCAGGTCATACTCTCGCTCCAGGCGCTCCTGGATGATCTCCATGTGGAGAAGCCCGAGAAAGCCGCAGCGGAATCCGAACCCCAGCGCCGCCGAGGTTTCGGGCTCGTACTTGAGGGAGGCGTCATTGAGAGACAGCCTGTCCAGCGCGTCCTGGAGGGCCTTGTAGTCCGCGTTGTCCGTGGGGTACAGCCCGCAGAACACCATGGGCTTGGCGGACCGGTAGCCCGGGTAGGGCTCGGGGGTCGGGCGGCTCGCTCCGGTGATTGTGTCCCCGACCCGGGCGTCCTTGACGCCCTTGACGCCGGCGATGATGTAGCCCACATCGCCGGCGGCCAGTTCGTTGACGCGTGTCATCTTGGGCGAGAAGACGCCGACCTCCATCACGTCGAATCGCTTCCCGCTGGACATCATCCGTATCTCGTCGCCGGGCCGCACGCGTCCGGCGCCCACACGGACGTAGGCGATGACGCCCCGATGCTGGTCGAACTCCGAGTCGAAGATCAGCGCCTTCAGCGGCTCCTCATCGCCCCCCGTAGGCTCGGGGATCCTGGCGACGATGGCTTCCAGCAGCTCCTCCACGCCCTCGCCGGTCTTGCCCGAGGTGAACAGCACCTCCTCGGCCAGAAAGCCGAAGATGCTCTCGACCTCCTCGGCCGCCGCTGCCCGGTCAAACAGGGGCAGGTCGACCTTGTTGACCACCGGGACGATCTCGAGCCCCTCGGCGGTGGCCAGATAGGCGTTGGCGACGGTCTGAGCCTCCACGCCCTGGCTAACGTCGACAAGCAGCACCGCGCCTTCGCAGGCGTGCAGGGCGCGGGAGACTTCGTACTGGAAGTCCACATGGCCCGGGGTGTCGATGAGATTGAGGACATACGTCTGGCCGTCCCGGGCCTCGTAGTTCATGCGCACCGCACTGGCCTTGATGGTGATGCCGCGCTCGCGCTCCAGGTCCATGGTGTCGAGGACCTGGGCCTTCATGTCGCGCTCGCTGATGGCTCCGGTGCGCTCCAGTAGTCGGTCGGCCAGGGTGCTCTTGCCGTGATCGATGTGGGCGATGATGCAGAAGTTGCGGATGTGGGCTTTGTGGGTCATCTTGTCCCGCGTGGTCTCCAAGGCTCCCGCCAGTCACGGAGGGATCAGTCAGTATCGGTACAGGCTCTATTGTAGCCGATCCTCGGCCTGTAGTACAGATGGCCGATGCGATGTGCCCGGGCGACACGCCATCTTTCGGCGACTGCCTGAGTTGAGGGGGCCCTTGGGCCTGCGCTGGAGGCGCCGGATCGTGTATCATGGTCAAGTCCATGGTTGCCGCCCGGTTGCGCCCCGACCGCAACCGACGGCACCGCCACCAACCACACGGAGGAAACCCCGCAATGTTGTGTCTTCCAAGCTCACGGCGCCTCACCGGCTGCCTGCTTCTGCTCATCACTATTGCCGTCGCCTGCGTCGCTCAGAACGCACCCCCGGGAGGCGGGCCCATCGAATCCGCAGTGCAACATGAGCGCTATGAATGGTCGAACATCTGGTGGGACTGCGCGAACGACCGCAGCCTGCCTCGCGTCCTGCTCATCGGCGACTCCATCTCCTGCGGCTACAGCGCCGGCGTCACGAGGCTACTGGAGGGCCGGTACCACGTGGATCGCCTGGGCACCTCGCGCAGCATCAACGATCCGGTCCTGGCCAAGGAGACCGTGATGATGCTCCAGGAGTACCCTTACGTGGCGGTTCACTTCAACAACGGCCTGCATGGCTTTCATCTCGATGCCGCCCAGTACGCAGCGGCACTGGCCACCTGGGTGGGTCTCATCAGGGAGCACGGCACGGGTGCCGCACTCATCTGGGCCTCCTCGACGCCGATCACCGAGAACGGCGCCCCCGAGAAGCTCAGTGGCGGCAACCAGACCGTCCTCGCGCGCAATGAAGCCGCCGCCGCGGTGATGCAGACCCAGGGGATCGCCACGAACGACCTGTACTCGGTGGTCATCGACAGGCCGCAGTTGCGCTCCGCAGACGGGTACCACTACAACGGTGACGGCTACGATCTGCTGGCCCAGGCCGTGGCCGAGGCGGTGCTTGGGCTGGTCTCCGAGCCGTGATCGGGCCCGGTCGCGGAGGGGGAGAGGGGCGATGTGGCGAAATCTCACAGCCAATCGGCAGGGCTTCCGTGGCACCGCGCGGTGAGTCGCGGCGGAGAGCCCAAAGCCCACCGCGCACGCAAGGTTACCGTGGCTTCGGCGGCCCCCGGCCGCCGCGGGCCGCTCACAACGACTGAGGAGACAGCCATATGGAAAAGGACAAAGCCGGAGGCGATTTCCGGTACTCAACCGGCGAGACCGCCGTGCCCTGGGCCGCCGTAGGGGAACACCTCGGGGCCGAGGAAGCCAAGCGCATCCTGGGATTCCTCGCCAGGCCCGCGGCCGGCCGGGAAGAGGAGTTCAGTCACCGGATGGCCGCCGCGGGAGCGGCCATCGAGGGGTTGTTCGAGGTGGCGACTCCGGCCACCAAGCTGAGCCTGGGCGACCAGGTCGGGCAACTGGAGCAGCGGGCCGCGGAGCTTCTGCGGGCCAGGCATGCCGTGTTCGTCACCAACGCCACCCACGGCTTTGAGATCGCGTACCGCTACGCCAACCTCGGCCCCGGGGACGAAGTGATCGCCCCCTCGATCAGCTTCATCGCCACCATCGCCTATCCGCTGGGCGTGGGAGCCAGGGTGGTCTTCGCCGATCTTGACCCGCGGTCGATCAACATGGACCCGGCCGATGTGGCGCGGAAAGTGACGGACAAGACCAAGGTCATCATCCCGGTGCATATCGGCGGCTACCCGGTAGACATGGACCCGATCATGCAGATCGCGAAGGAGCGCGACATCGTCGTCATCGAGGACGCCGCCCATGGCTTCGGCGGCATGTACAGGGGCCGGGCAATGGGCACCATCGGCGACTTCGGCGCTTTCAGCTTCCATGAGGTCAAGAACATCACGTCTCTGGGGGAGGGCGGGATCCTCGCCACCAACTCCGACTGGGGCGAGAACTTCAAGAAGGCCCGCTTCCTGGGGCTGGACCTCAGTCGCCAGATCCCCAACTGGCTCTACGATGTGATCGCGCTGCCGGGCAAGCACGCGCCCTTTGCCACCGGGAACTACAGCTCCACCGAGATCCAGGCGGTCTGTCTGCTGGCGCAGATCGATCGTCTCCAGGCCATCATCTCGCACCGGCGTGCAGCCGCGGAGTACCTCAACCGCCGCTTCGCGGAGGTACCGGGCCTTGTCACGCCGCCGGGGGATACCGAGCAGATCAAATCCACCTGGCATCTGTACCTGCTGCAGGTAGACCCGGAGCAGCTCGGGGCCGATGTGCAGACATTCAAGCAGAAGCTGCAGGACAACGGGGTCACCAACATCCCGCACTTCGCGCCGATGTACAAGTTTGACGTATGCCGCCAACTGGGCTACGACGCCGATGCCATCGCCGCCACCTGCCCGGTAACCGAGGAGGTCTTCAACCACCGCTTCACCCACCTGCCTCTGTACCCGCTCACGCCCGAGCAGCTCCAATCCATGGCCGACATCGTTATCAGGACGGTGGGGGAGATCAGGGGGTAGCACTCGGAACGATGAGCGGGCACCTGCCGCGGGTGCCCGCTCATCACGGCTGCCGACGGTCGCGGCGCCGTCAGGGGCCTACTGCGTCCTGGCCCGGCCGGTGATGGATACCAGGCCGGGCGTCACCTGTACGCCGTCCAGGTAGACACGGGCCAGCGGGCTATTGGGGTCGTTTTCCGCCTTGGCCAACTCCTGCTCTAGCTGCCGGCGCAGTGAGACAGGCATGGGCATGGTGCCGACCCTGGCGTCGAGCAGCTCGAGCCGGAGCCTGCCGTCATGCACCTGAGGTCGGAGGCGCACGGTGGTGTGGAGCTTCCGCCCGCCCGCCGGAACAAGGCCCTGGGCGGCGATGGTGCCATCGCCGCAGTAGACCTTGAGGTCCTCCACTCCCGAACGGGCCAGGGAAGGCGTCAGTTCGCGAACGAGGTCGTTGCCTCCCACATACAGGGTAACCGGCTGGTTGGGGGCGGCGGCGAAGGCCCTCGCGGCCTGCTGGATCTGGGCGTCCAGCGGCGGCATCTGATAGCCGGCGCTGCCGCCGCCGCTCTGCCCCTGCCGGGCTTCAGGAGGCGGCGGCGGCGTGGCCGTCACCCTCACCACATTGACGAGCACCCAGGCAAGCAGCACCAGAATCACAAGCCCCAGGATACCCGCGGCGATGAGGAGCTTCTCGCGCAGCGTCCTGGGGCGTTTGCTCTTGCGGTGTACGGTGTGGGCCATCGGGTGGAACGCCTCCTGTGCAAGACGAGCTTACTTGGGCACATTCAGCCGTTGAACTGGTTCATCGCCGACTCGATGCCCTCCGCCAGCCACCACTCCAGAGCCTCCGCACCCCTGGCGACCATGTCCTCCACTCTCTCGCGCTCGACGGGTCTGAATGGGGATAGGACCCAGGCCCGTGCGTCCATGCCCGCCGGCGGCGACGACACTCCCAGGCGCAGACGGGCGATGTCGGTGGTGTGAAGCGTCTCGGCGACCGACCGCAGCCCGCGATGGCCGGCGTCCGAGCCGCCCGGGCGGAGGCGGATCGTGCCGAGCTCCAGAGCCATGTCGTCGTAGACGACGATGAAGTTCTCCCGGGGGATCTTGAAGAACTGCGCGATGCGCCATGCCGCGTCGCCGCTGTCGTTCATGAAGGTCTGGGGCTTGAAGACGATCACATCCCGGGCGCCGATCTTGCCGCGGCCGAACACGGAGCGGAAGCGATGGCGCCTCAGGTCGATGCGGTGCCGGGTGGCGAGAAGGTCGGCCACCAGGAAGCCCACGTTGTGGCGGGTCTGGGCGTACTGAGGGCCTGGATTTCCCAGACAGCAGATGGCGTGCATTGGCTAGCACCCGTATCTGTGCGGATGAACTGAGAGCGCCGCGGCCTGCCTTGCTCAGATTGTCGAAGGCGACCTGAGTCAGGCTGGCCACGGCGCCAGGTACTACGGCAACTGCGTGGGCCGGCGCCTGAAGGCGCATCCGCCCCGACGCGCCTACTCGGAGGATGCCTCCTCGTCGTCGGCCGCGGCCGCGCCCTCCTCGGCGCCCTCGGCACCGACCTCGAGCAGCTCGCCCTCCTCGGGCACTTCCTCGGTCTCGACCTCGATCGCCATCGGAGGCGTACAGGTGACTACGGGCTCTTCGGGGTCGGCCAGGACGACGACGCCGTCCGGCACCTGAAGCATGGAGACGGTACGGGTCTCATGCAGCTCGAGACCCTCGATGCTGATGGCCAACTGCTGCGGGATCGATAGCGGGGTGCAGGTGACGTCGACCGTGTAGAGGATCTGATCCACCGCCGCGCCGGACTTGGCGGCCTCGGACTCGCCTTCCAGCACAACCTGCACCGATACCGTGATCTCCTCGGTCAGGGATACCCACTGGAAGTCGGCGCTCTCGGCGGCGCGAGTGACCGGGTGGCGCTGAACGCTCTTGAGCAGAGCGGCGACGCCCGACTCCACGGCCTCACCGTCCACCAGCAGCTCGCACAGCAGGTTCCCGCCGCGGCTGTGAGACAGTAGCCTGTCCAGGACGTCTTTGGCGACGCTGAGGGCGATGGGCTCTTTGCCCATGCCATAGACGACGGCAGGGACGCTGCCGGCGCTACGTAGCTTGCGGGCCACGCCCTTGCCGCTCTCCTGTCGCCGCGCGGCTTCTAGCACAACTTGTTCCATCTTCGGTCCTCCTCATGGGGAGCGCAGCGGGCCCTTTGTTGGCGCCCCCAGCCGTGAGCGGGGTGTTAACCAATGGGGCTGCGGAACTCCGGCCATCGTCTTCCGGCCTGGCGCCGGATGGTCTAATGTACCGTGCAAACACGACGGCGGGCCGGGGAGCCCGCCCGCTACCAGCGGTCCGATCACCAAGAGCGGCTCGGCGCACTGCATCCGGGCCGCTCAGAACTGCAGCCGCCCCTGGCTGGGGGCGATGTCGCCGATAGTTGCGCTAACCGACTCGCTGTTGTGAATCCTCTGCACCGCCTCCGCCAGCAGAGGCGCGACGCTGAGAACGACCATCTTGTCCAGTCGATGATCGGGCGTCAATGGTATGGTGTCGGTGAGCACGATGGAGTCGATGGCCTCGGTGCTCAGCCGTTCCAGAGCGGGCCCCGAGAGCACGGCGTGCGTCGCCGCCACGTGCACCGACCTGACGCCGCGGCTCAGCAGCGCCTCGGCGCCAGAGGCGATGGTGCCCCCGGTATCGATCATGTCGTCCACCATGATGGCACGCTTGCCGTCCAGGTCGCCGATGATCTCCATCACTTCCGACGTGTTGGGACGGGTGCGGCGCTTGGCGATGATGGCCAGCGATGAGCCCAGTTCATCGGCGATGCGCTTGACCTCATTCACTCCGCCCACGTCCGGGGAGACGATGACCGTGTCCTCGCCACCGAAGCCGCAGTCGCGGAAATACTCGATGAGGATGCGCCTGGCCGGCAGATGGTCCAGGGGGATATCGAAGAAGCCCTGGATCTGGTCGGTGTGCAGATCGATGGCCAGCACACGGTTGGCCCCGGCCACGGTGATGAGATTGGCCACCAGTTTGGCTGTGATGGGCTCGCGGCCCCGGGCCTTGCGGTCCTGTCGGGCATAGCCATAGTACGGCAAGACCGCGACGACTCTGCCTGCGGAGCCCCGCCTGAAGGCGTCGATCATGATGAGCAGCTCAACGAGGTGCTCGTTCACCGGGTGGCAGGTGGGCTGGATGAGGAAGACGTCCTTGCCGCGAACACTGTCGTTGATCTTGACCTGGACCTCGCCGTCCTTGAAGCGGCTGACTTCCATGTCGCCCAGGGGCTGGCCGAGTATCCGGGCGATCTCTCTGGCCAGTCCGGGGTTTGCGTTGCCTGAGAAGACGGCTAATGGCCCGAATTTCACTGGGTGTACCTCGGTGACGCATCAGCCGCAGGCATGCGATAGTGGCTGGGGCGGCAGGATTCGAACCTGCGAATGCGGGATCCAAAGTCCCGTGCCTTACCGCTTGGCCACGCCCCATGCTGATGGCTCGTTGACGACTGCAGCGGGAATGGCGGACTGTGTGGGTGGGTCTAGCAGGTCTGATGTGCCGCCAACCAACGCTCCACCTCGGCGATGTCGGCAGGCTTATCCACATCGAAACCGATCTCGGCATACGGCGATTCGACCACGTGCACGGGCGCGGCCATGACCTGCTCGGCCCGGCGCACGATGTCCTCGACCGACAGCATGCCCGCCGCCAGACGAAGCACAAAGCCCCAGCCCAGCATGCGGCAGAGCCGAACAGGGCTCTTGCGCCCGGAGAAGGCCTGTTCCAGACGCTCCCCTTCCGCCTCGATGAACCGGCGGCTGAACACCGACACGTTACCACCCGTGAAAGCACCGTCGCGCAGGCGCACATACAGGCGCTTGCCGCCCGGGAAGACCCGCTCGCAGACGTCTTTGCGGATAATAGAATATACGATAGAGGCACCCGAATGCAAGGCCTGGATGCAGAAATGGTCCAGGGCCTGGGGGGTCAGCAGGGGCAGGTCGCCGGTCACCAGCAGGATGTGTTCGGGGCCGCCCAGGGCCGCAAGCCCGGTGCGCAGCGTGCTCACGAAACCCTCGCCCTCGCTGGCGACCGCACGGGGTCCCAGATGGTGCAGCAGGTCGGACCCGGGCTCGCAGACCACGCACACGTCGCCGGTGCAGGTGGCCTGCCCCACGGAGTCCAGCACGCGGTCGATCATGGGCCTCCCCGCAATCGGCACCAGCCCGCGGCAGCCGGCCCCCGTCTGCAGGCGCAACTCCTCCGAGATCTTGCCCGCGGCCGGTACGACGACAGGTATGCGCCCGCTCATCGGCTCTCTCCAATCGTTGCGTCTAGTTGCACCCCGTGCTCGAGGGTGTGAGCGGCCACGGCCCATGTGCCGTGGCCGCTCAGATCGGACGCCACCTCGGCCGCCCGAGCGGCCGTCGCGAACACCGCGAACACCGCCGATCCCGAGCCGGTCATGCGGACCAGGGGCGCGCCCGCCGACTGCAGGCTCTCCGCCACGTCCCGGATCTGCGGGTAGCGCTCAAAGACCGCACGCACAAAGGCGTTGCACGAGTGGGGCGCCAGTTCGCCGGGGCTGGCCCCGGCGGCAAGGCGTGAGGCCAGCTCCCGAGTCAGACCGCCATCGGTGAAGTCCTGTGAGCCGATGGCGGCGTAGGCCTCCCTGGTGGACACGTCCACGTCCGGCCGGGCCAGGACCAGATGGTACCGCCGCGGACACGAGATGGGGGTGACGATCTCTCCGCGACCGGAGCACACCGCGGCACCTCCGTGAAGAAACAGTACCGTGTCGGAGCCCAGTTCCGCCGCCAGCCTGCCCACCAGGCCCTCTGTGCCGCCACCGAGGATCCGTTCCGCCGCCAGGAGTACGGCCACCGCATCGCTGCTGCCGCCCCCGAGCCCCGCCGCCGGCGGGATCTGTTTGTCCAGGCGGATGTGAAGAGACGGCGCGACCCCCAGGGCGTCGGCGTACGCGATCGCCGCCCGCCAACACAGGTTCTGGGCTCCCGCAGGCACGGGCCATTGACCCCCGGTCTCCAGGCGAGGGCCCTTGTCCAGGGGGCCGACGGTGACCCCATCGGCCAGCGAGACCGTGTGGGTGAGCGTCACGATCTCGTGGTACCCATCGTCGCGTCGACCGATGAGCTCCAGGCCCCAGTTGATCTTGGCATAGGCCCGCGCGAAAACCGAGGTCGTCACGAGGCGCCTCCGTACCGGACCAGGGCGTTGCCCAGCTCGATGAACTGCTCGAGAGTCAACGTCTCGCCGCGAGACCCCGGGTCGATGCCCACCGACAGGGCCAACTCCGCCGCCTGCCCGGCATCGAGGCCTACCTCGGGGGAGTGTGCCAAGGCGTTGCGCAAAGTCTTGCGGCGGTACCCGAAAGCCGCCCGCACCACACGGAACAGCGCCTGACGGCTTGCGACCCCCTGCGGCGCCGAGCGCCGAGGGGTGAGACGCAGGGCCACCGACTCCACCCCGGGCCGGGGGGAGAACACCGCGGGACCGAGGCGGCAGACCTCCTCCACCGCGGCAAGGCAGTACTCGGCATAGACGGACAATGAGCTGTAGTCATTGCTCCCCGCGCGCGCCCTGAGTCGCTGCCCCATCTCGCGCTGCACGGTCACCACGAGTGTCCCGGCCGGAGGATCCATCTCGAACAGGCGCTCCAGGATGGGGGTGGTGATGTAATACGGCAGGTTGCCCACGACCGCGAGCTGCGCCGAGGTGTAGGGCGTGAGATCGGCTGCGAGGAAGTCGCCGATGTGCAGGGCAACGTTCCCAAGTCCCGTGAGGAGCAAGCGCAGGGGTGCCTCGAGCTTGGGGTCCTTCTCGAAGGCCTCCATCGGTAGGGATGAGGCCGCCAAATGGCCGGTGAGGGCGCCCAGTCCCGGCCCGATCTCCAACACCCGGCGGGGTCCGGGCTCCAGGGCGGCCCGGGCGATCTTGCGGGCGAGATTGTCATCGATCAGGAAGTTCTGGCCCAGTGACTTGACGGCATGCAGTGAGAAATGCCGGCACAGCAGCGCGGTCCGCGAGGCCAGAGGCATCGCGCGCAACACCTCGGCGTCCGGGGGAGGGCAAGCGCCGGGATCCTGACCGTGCAAGGATGTGGGCTCCGTGGTGACGGTGGCGTTCAGCGGCGGCAGGAGAGCACGCTACCGGGGGGTACCCCGCGGAGCGCACGTCTCACCGGGCATCGCCGTTTGGGTACTCCGGGCGGGCGATGGATTCGGCGGCTCCGTACATCAGGGCGGCGACCCAGGCTTCGCGCTCCGCTCGGGCCGCCTTGAGCAGTAGAGGGCCGCTGCCGGGATAGTTGTCGATCTGCAGCGTCTGGGCCGCGGCGGCCCGCGTGGTGGGCTCCGGGGCCGTCAGCAGGTCTGCGACCAAAGACCTCAAGTCGGCGGTCATTACCGCCGCCGCCGTGATGGCCGCCAGGGCGCGCACGCCCTCGTGGGGATCGGCGAGGCAGGCGGCGAGCTGTGCGTGCTCGGCCTCCGTTGCCAGATGCCGGAGTGCTCCCACAGCGGCCGCCCGCACTCCGGGCTCGTCGTCTCGCAGCCTGCCGAGCACCATGGGTCTCGCGGCGGGGTCGCCGGCCTTGCCCAGGGCGCGGAGGCATTCCGCCACCGTGTCGGGCGGGGCATCCTCGGCCAGCGCCAGCAGGGCCCGGGTTGCGTGGGCTCCGAACTGCGCCAGCGCACCACAGGCGGCGCGGCGCGTGTCGGCGTCGCCGCCGCGAGCGGCGGCGGACAGGGCGCCGAGCGCTTCGCCACCGATGGCGGCCAGCGACTCGAGGGCAACTTCGGCCACCTCGGCAGCCGGATCGGTCAGCAATCGCACAAGCGCCGCGCTGCCGCTCTCATCAGGCGCGCATTCCCGCAGCGCCCGGGCGGCGGCCCGCCGAACTCTGGAGTCTGCGTGACCCGTATAGCGGACCAGGCTCTCAGTATCCGAGGTCTGGAGCGTCTCCAGGGCGGCGGCCACCGCTTCGCGCACCCGGCCGTCCGCGTCGTCCAGTAGCGAAAGCCAGGAGGAGGGCAAAACGGTCCCGAGCTCACTGAGAGCCCGGACGACGCGGACCCGAAGCTCGGGATCATCGGAGGCCAGGGCACGGTCCAGGGCGGCGCGGCCCTCGGCGTCCGCCTCCGCGGCCAGCGCCGCGGCCGCGGCCACCCACGCGGCATCTCGGCGCTCCGCGGCCACGATACCCCGCAGGGCTGCGGCGGCGCCGGAGGGGCGGGCGGCGGCGACTGCGGCACAGATCGTGGCGGCCTGCCGCGGGTCCTCACACCCTTCCAGTTGCCGCACGAGAACCTCGAACCCCGGGTCGCCCATCTGACCGAGCACGCTCGCGGCGGAGTGGCGCCCGACAGGGTCCGGCGCCTCCAGTAGGCCTGCCAGAAGGGCCAGCGCACCGGGGCCCATGTCGGCGAGTGCCTCCATGGCGGCGCGCCGTGCGGCACCATCCTGGGAACAGGCCTTCTGTACCAGGCTCCTCAGGGCTTCGTCGCCACCGACGCTTCCGAGGACGGCCGCGGCGGCCCGGCGGGCTTGTTCTGATGAGTCTGCCAGCAGGGGCTGCACGGCCTCCGGCAAGGTACGGGCCAGCTCGGCGGCCGCAGTCACATAGGAGGCGTCCAGGACCCCCTCACCGCGAGCCGCAAGCCTGACCAGCATCGGGATAGCCGTCCCCGCGTGGGGGCGAAGCACCTCTCGAGCCCGCAGCCCCAGCTCGGCTCGGTTCGCTGTGGCGACCTCCGCCAACGCCTCGATTGCCTCCTCGGTCGCGATCGCGGCCAGTGCGTCCACGGCGGCGATGTTGATCTCCAGCGATGTGTCATGGAGGCGTTGCTGCAAGGTGGGCACCGCCTCGGGGCGCCGCAGTCTGCCCGCCATCGTCACGGCGGCCAGACGCACGGTCTCGTCGGCATCCCTGGCCCGCTCCATCAGGGAGTAGACGGGGTCCACCGCCATGGCCTGCAGCGCGGTGAAGATCGCGTCCTGCAGATGTGCATCGGCCCCGGGCATCCGATCCAGGATCGGCGCCACCGCGGGAGCACCGATGGCGCCCAGAGCGGCCGCGACCTTTGCTCGCACGGCCGGGTCGCGGTCGGCCAGGGCGCGCACGAGGGGTGGCACGGCCAGGTGGCTCGCCATATCGGCCAGGACGTGGGCGGCGGCCATGCGCATGGCCGGGAGCTCGGACCGAAGCCCCAGTACCAGCGCCTCCTCGGCGCGGCCGCCCAGGAGCTTCAGGGCGTCTGCGGCCTGCTCGACAACGGCGGGGTCGTCGTCCACCAGGCGCTCAACCAGAGCTCCGGCCAGGCTGTCACCGAACCTGGGGAGAGCGAAGCGCAGGGCGTCACGCACGGCCCCGTCGGGATGCCCCAGGGCGCGCACGACGGCCGCTGCTCCCCGAGGGTCGCCCAGCAGTGCCAGGGCACGGATGGCCTCAGCGGTCACCTGCGGGCTTTGGTCCTCCACCATGCCGGTGAGCTGCGGCACCAAGGAGACGTCACCGGTCTGGGCGGCGGCGCGGATGGCGTAGCCTTGCACCTCTGGGTCGGCATGGCCCAGCGCGCTGCGGATGGCCGGGACGGCGCCGGTGCCGATGCGGCCGAGAATCGTGGCCGCCGTCTCCCACAGCTCGGGCGCAGAGCCCTGGAGCATGTCCAGGGTCTCGGGGACGGCGCCCTCTCCCAGGGTGACCAGAGTATCCACGATGGCATCCCGCACCTCCGGCGGAGGCGAATGCGTCAGCCTCTGGGCGAGCTTGGCCACCGCCGGTCGCCCGATGGCCGCGATGCCGTGCGCCGCCTCGGAGCGGACCCGCGGCTCGGGGTCGGAAATGGCGTGCACCAGGGGCACGACGGCTCTCTCACCGCCGATGGTGCCGACCACCCTCAGAGCCGCCACTCGGGCCGTGAGGGAGCCCTCCTGCGCTGTGCGCAACACGGAGCGCAAGGCGGTCTCGCCGATGTCGGCCAGGGCCTGCACCACCCCTGCGGAGATCGTGCCTTCGGCATCCACCAGGCGTGCCAGCAGTGCATCGACCGCCGGCTGGCCCAGTTGGCGCAGGGCGCCGATCGCGGCCTGTGCGACGCCGGGGTCCGGGTCGTCCAGGGCACCCAGCAGATGCGGGGTGCCCTTGGCCCAGGCCAGGCGTCCCAGGGCCGAAGCGGCCTCGGATCGGACCTCCGGGCGCGGGTCCTTGAGCCTGGCGGTCAGGTGGGGACCGGCTCTCTCGTCGCCCAGTGCGCCCAGGGCGCGGCAGGCACCGGCGCGCGGACCTGCCTGCTCCGACTTCAGGGCGGCGACAAGCGGCTCAAACCACTCCCCACCGGCCGCGGCAAGCACATCGGCGGCGGCCAGTGCTGCCGGCAGATCGCCGTTACGAAGCATGTCGATGGCGGAGGACGAGCTGGTACGGCCCAGGCTGGAGAGGGCCGCGGCGGCCGCCTGTCGCACGTCCGCCTCCGCATCGGCCAGGAGCGGCAGGACCGCCGGCACCGCCTGCTCGCCGCTGAGCGCGACAAGAGGGAAGACCGCGGCCGACCGCAGATGCGGACTCTCATGAGCAAGACATGCCTTCAGTACCGGCTCCGCGGCCGGGCCCACCGCGCTCAGGGAGTTGACCAGTTGGCGCTTGACCTCCCCGCTCTCGCGGACGAAATGGCCGACGAAGGTCTGCAGAGCATCGGTGTCGGCCACGTCCAGCGACCGCACCGCCGCCTGGAAAACGGGGATATCGTCGGGCCGCAGTCGGTCAACGAGGGCCTCGATTGCCTGCGGAGTGCCCATAGCGGCCAGGGCCCGCGCGGCGGCCACCCGAACATCGCTGTTGTCATCCAAGGACAGCTCACACAGGACACCGAAGGCTTCAGGGCCCTCTCCATGTCCCAGACCCAGAGCCGCGTGAGCCCGGATCTGCGGGTCGGTGTCCAGCGCTGCGGTCAGGAATACCGCGGTGGCCCGAGGACCGCCGATGGCCCCAAGAGCCGAGAGAGCGCTGAGCCGTGCCACGGCGGTCCCTGTCTCCGCCGCGAGCATCAGGCCTTCCACGGACGGGGCCCCGATGGCGGCACACAGCGACGCCGCCGCATGGCGCAGCCCGGGATCCTCGGCCCCGAGCCGGTCGATCAGGCCGGGCAGGCACAGATCGTGGCGTGTGCTTGCGAAGGCCCTGGCGCCGGTGCCCACCGGCGGCGGCTGTGTGATGAGGTCCAGTAGTGGGTCCAGAGCCTCCGCCGGGGCGATCGGCAGCGCCTGGAGCGCCTGGATGGCCTCAGCCCTCTCCTGTTCATCGCCCGACCGCAGGGCCTCGGCCAGGCTCGGTGCCGACGCGCGGGGGGCGGTCGCAGGCGCTCCGGTGAGGCCGGCGTCCACGGCGTTTGCTACCTCTCCCACGACGGCGGGTGCAGGAGGGCCCTCCCTCGCCGTCTCGAGAGCCTGTGGCGGCGCATCTCCGGGAAGCGGCGTCGGGGCAGCCGGGGCCAAGGAGCCCTCGATGAGCTCCAGTGCCCGTGCGGCGGCGGACGCGCCGGAGGCAGACCTGGCCAGCGCGGCCAGGGGTGCGCAGGCGGCCTCCCCGAACGCCGCGACCACCTCGACACCGATCTCTCGCGTCTCCTCGTCGGGGTCCTCCAGCATCGGCAACAGAGCCTGAACGCTCTCGGGCGTTGCTCCCACAAGGGCTCGGACTGCCCCATCGCGCTGGACGGGGGAGCACTGGCGCAGAAACAGACGCAGGGCCGTGGCGGCATCCGGTCCCAGGGCCGCAAGAGAGCGCGCGGCCGTGGCGGCAACCTGTGGCTCGGGGTCGGAGAGCAGCGACGCGATCAACAGGCTCGCCGGTTCGTAGCTCAGTTCGGCGAGCACCTGGGCGGTCTCGGCCCTCACGCTCCAATGGCGGGATGAAAGCAGGGCCGAGGTCTGCTCCAGTGCCCCTATCTCAGCGCCGCTGAGGAGAGCTCTGAGGGTCTCGGGACGGCCGCCGCCGCTGTCGCCATAGCTCTGCAGGGCGGCCTGTATGCCGGGGCGTCCCAGGGCGCGAAGCGCCTCGAGGGCGGCCGCGGCCACCTGGGGATCGGGGTCGCCCATCAGGGGAACGAGAGCTTCCACGGTGCCCCTGGCCCCGGTGCGTCCGAGAGCCACCGCGGCCGCCGAGCGCACCCGCGGGTCGGCATCGGCCAGCGCGTCAACCAGCGCGGCCTGAGCCATCTCGCCCCCCACCGCCCCCAGGAGAGTGGCTGCCGCGAGGCGGGCGCTGCCGCCGCCCTCGGCCAGTACGCCCACGGCCGCGGGCACCACGGCCTCGCCAATTCTCGCCGCCACGGAGACCACCGTGGACCGCAGGTCGGCATCCTCGACACCCAGACGTTCCACGAGGGCAGGCACCGACACCTGCCCCCACGCAAGGAGCGCTTCCGCCGCATAGCGTCTCTGGGCGGCATCTCCCAGACGTTTGGCGGCCTCTTGCGCCCCGGCGGAGCTCCCCATGCGCCTCAGGACTTCCAGCGCCGCCTCGCTTCGACGGGGATCGTCGGAGGCAGCAAGGTCAAACAAGGCCGGTATGGGAGCGGTTCCCAGCTCCGCCAGGGCGTCCGCCACGGCCTCGGACAGGCCCCCCGAGGCGTCTGCGATCCAGGCCAGCAGGGCCGGGATGGCCGCCTCCCCTGTGCGCCCTACGCAGGCGGCGGCCTCGGCGGCCACGCGGGGCCCCGGGTCCGCCAGCGCCGTGGTGGCCAGCTCGAAGGCCTCCGGGGTGCCGTGGTCGGCCAGCGCCTGCACCGCGGCGACGCGTACCTCCGGGTGCCGGTCGCGGATCGCGTCGGCCAGCAGAGGCAGGGCACCGGGGCATCGGCTCTGCCCCAGGCCCACCGCCGCGGCGATACGCACCGGTACCGCGTGATCGGCCAGCGCCTTGGCCAGCGCCCGCAATGAGGGCTCACCGATGAGGCCCAGAGCCCGCGCGGCGACCAGCCGCGTCTGCCGGTCGCGGTGCCAGAGCAGGGCAGAAGCGGCCTGAACGGGAGCCTTCCCAAAGTGGGCCAGGCTCTCCGCGGCCGCATCCGCGACCGCCCTCTCAGGGTCCTTGAGCGCCTCCACAAGTGGGGCGACGGCCGCCCGGGCGGCGAACTGCGTCAGAGCCCGCGCGGCCGCCAGTCGCGATGCCGGAGAGGGGTCGGAAAGCGCCCCCAGGACCGCCCTGTGGCCTCGCCCCCCGAGGCCTGCAAGCATACGTGCGGACTGCTCACGCAGAAGCGAGTCCTCCGAGGCCAGGTCACGGATCAGTTGTTCGATGGAAGTATCGGTGGCCATGGACTTGGCTATTGTAGTGGATTCGCGCTCTCAACGGAAGGGGCCCCGCAGGCGGAGAACGGGAGATGTCCAGACATCTTGCCACAGGGCCCGGGAGCATACCGACCAGACGCGGTGAGTGGAAAGTAGAGGCGAGCGCTCGTGCACGGGGGGCATCCATGCTCGATGGCCAGGTGAGATGGGCAAGGGCGCCTCGCGCGCAGCCTGAGGGGCGGCAAGGTGTGTCGGTCGCAGGCGACGAAACCACCTCGTGCTATCCCTCGAGCCGAGGAGGAGGAGGACCGATGGCCAAGAGCACGGACATGCGCGTGGTGGAGCTCACGCCCTGGTACCGGTACTTCCGTGCCCGCACCCCGATGAAGTTCGGTGGTGTGGTTCTGGAGGCGACCACGTACTGCTCGGTGCACGCGGTAGTGGAGGACAAGGTGGGCCGCCGGGGGGAAGGCTGGGGCGCTATTCCGTTTGCCCACCTCTGGGGCTGGCCCTCTGCGACGGTGGCACCCCGGGACCGCGAGTTGGCTATGCAACGCACGGCTCAGGCCGCCTGTCGCCTGGTGCTGGAGCACCGCGACCACGCCCACCCGGCCGCGTTGTTTCTGGATGTCGAGCAGGATATCCTCGCGGCCTCTGACGACATCTGCCGGGACATGGGCCTGTCCGAGCCGCAGCCCAGGCTCAATGCCCTGATCCCGGCCAGCGCGGTGGACGCCGCCCTTCACGATGCCTATGGAGATCTGCTGGGCCTCAGTTGCTACGACACCTACGGCCCCGAGTTCATGCCCGATCTCAGCCGGTGGCTCGGCAAGGCGTTCGCCGGCAAGTTCGCCGCCGACTACCTTCGTCCCACCTATGAGCAAAGGCCCGCGGTGTTCCACCTCGTCGGGGGACTGGGCCCGCTGACCCCGACCGAGGTGCCGGCCGACGCTCCGGATGACGGACTCCCCAACGCCTTGACCGACTGGGTACGGCGCGACGGCCTGTTCTGCCTCAAGGTCAAGTGGCGCGGGAACGATTCACAATGGGATGTGCAGCGCACTTTGGACGTCTACCGTCTGGCCAGGGAAGCCCACGCCCCTGGAGACCCGAGGCTGTATCTGACCGGTGACACCAACGAGCAGTGCGAGACGCCGCAGTATATGGTCGAGGTGCTCAGGAAGCTGCGGGAGCGCGGCCCGGAGGTCTTCGACGCGCTGCTGTACATCGAGCAACCCACCCACAGGGACCTATGGACCCATCCCCATGACTTCCACGAGCTGTCGCGGATCAAACCGGTGGTGGTGGATGAGAGCCTGACGGACCTGGAGGTGCTCCGGCGGGCCCTGGAGCTGGGCGCCGGCGGAGTTGCCCTCAAGACCTGCAAGGGCCAGTCCAACGATCTCCTGTTTGTGGCCAAGGCCACGGAGGCCGGGGCGAAGCTGGCCGTGCAGGACCTCTCCTGCCCCTCGCTGGCCCTGCTGCATAGCGTCGGGTTGGCCGCGCGCGTACACGTCATCATGGGCGTGGAGTACAATAGCCGGCAGTACTTCCCGCGTGCCTCCGACCACGAGCGGCCGCTGCATGCGCCCCTCTTGGACGTGCGCGAGGGCCGCGTCTCCACGGAGACGCTCAAAGGGCCGGGACTGGGGTATCAGATGCCGAGGATGGTGCCGCCCGACAGGGTAGAAGGGGCGGCCCGCACCATCGAGGAATTGGGGCTGTGGGACGAGGGGGACCGGTCCTGATCCGGTCGCCGAGGCTGCCGCCCTTCACCGACGGACCGATCTGAGCTAAGATCACGCGTGCCATCATCCTGGAGACCCCGTGGGTCTCGGAGGCCTGGCAGGTCTCGGGGACTTCGCAGGTCTCGGAGGCCCTGCAGGGTCTCAATGAGAGAAGGAGGCCGTTGACACATGGCCGGTAACCATGAGCCGGGAACGGTTCTTGAGGTCAAGGCTGGTCCGCACGACCGCAAGAACGCTTTCGTGTCCTTTGAGTGCGGCGGAGGCTGCGACTGTGAGCAGGGGCACACCCTCTACGAGCTTGACGACAGCGGGAGCCGCGGAGCCGCCGTGCCCTGTCAGTGCCTCACGGACTGCGGTTGCGAGGATGAGTGCGAGGGCGACTGCTGCGAGATGGTCTGGATGGTGCCGGAGCTCAAGGCCGGGCAGACCAAGCGCTACGTGGTGGACAAGGGGGCGGGCGGCCCCTGCGGATGTGGCTGCGGGTGTGGCTGCGAGGGCGTGGCTATGGATGTCAAGCCCGAGCAGCAGGTGGACATCAGCGTCGGCGGCAAGCCATTCACCAGCTATGTCGTCAAGGAAGGTATCGCCCGGCCGTACTGCTACCCGGTCTACGGCCCCGGCGGCGCCGAGATGACCAACTTCGCCCCCGGCGACCACATCCACCACAAGTCTCTCTACGTGGCACAGGGCGATGTCAACGGCTTCGATAACTGGAGCGAGTTGGACGGCCATGCGTGCACCGTGAACGATGACGTGCTCGTCACCGCTCAGGGGCCCGTCTTCGGCGAGCTGGTGAGCTTCAGCGACTGGGTCAGCCCCAAGGGCTCCGAGCTGCTGCGGGAGATCACCCGCATCCGCGTGTACAACACTCCGGATTGCTGCCGCGTACTGGACTTCGAGACCACCTGGTTCGCCGCGTACGGCGGTGTGTTCCTCGGCGACACCAAGGAGGCCGGCACCGTCTCGGTTCGCGTGGCCGAGAGCATGGAGGTCAAAAACGGCGGAACCATCCGCAATTCGTACGGCGGCGTCAATGACGACGAGTGCTGGGGCAAGCGCGCCGAGTGGGTGGACTACTACGGCCCGGTGACCTCGGGCACCGCCGGGATCACGATCATGGACCACCCCGGCAACCTCCGCTTCCCGACGCATTGGCACGTGCGGGGCTATGGCCTGTTCACCGCCAACCCCTGGGGTATCCACGACTTCACCGGCGACTTCAGCCAGCGGGGCGACCTGGCCCTGGAAGAAGGCGATGCTCTGACCTTCCTGTTCCGTCTCTACATCCACGCCGGAGACACCGACCAGGCGGAGGTGGCCGCCAAGTACCTGGACTTCATCTACCCGCCGACGGTGAGCGTGGTCGGATAGTCCCGGCCGTCGGGAAGTCCGGGACCTGTACCGCATTGTAGGGCGCGGGCCTGTACCGCGCCACGATGGTGGGAACACCGGCGGGGTACAGGCCCCCGCCCTACAATGTCGCCGCCCCGAGACATGCGCGGGCCTGTACCGCGCCACGATGGTGGGAACACCGGCGGGGTACAGGCCCCCGCCCTACAATGTCGCCGCCCCGAGACATGCGCCGGCCTGTGCCGCGCCACGATGGTGGGAACACCGGCGGGGTACAGGCCCCCGCCGTGCAGTGTCGCCGCCCCGAGACATGCGCCGGCCTGTGCCGCGCCACGATGGTGGGAACACCGGCGGGGTACAGGCCCCCGCCCTACAATGTCGCCACCCCGAGGCAGGCCCCCCGCCGTGCAATGTCGCCGCCCCGAGACAGGCGCCGGCCCGCGGCTGCGGGCCGGCGCTTTTCGCGCACTTCCTCATGGAACTCGTCGCACGCCCAATGGTTATGGTAGAACAGACGGCGGTCCGGTCCTCTGCTGCATGCAGGTGCAACCACTCTCGTGCTCGGAGGTGGAAGATGCATGTCGCATCGCCGCTACTACGCGCCGCACTCCCCGCCACCGGACGGCTCTCTCTCTGCGTGATCTCGGCGGCGATGGTCGCCGCCGCGTTCCCGCCGGTCAACCTCCAGTTTCTCATGTGGGTGGGCCTACTCCCGCTGTTGCTGGCCCTCGAAGGCCTCTCTCCGCGCGACTGTGCCGCTCATGCGGGCGTGTTTGGCTTCGTGCTTTTCGCCCTCACCGTGCACTGGCTGTGGAACCTGTTCGGGGTCTTCTCTGCCAGTCTCTTCGTCATCTTCGCGCTCTCCTACGCCCTGTTCGGCTGGCTCTACGGCCAGGCCCGGCAACGTCTGACCCCCGCCGCCGTCGTGCTCCTGACTCCGACGCTGTGGGTGGGCGCTGAGTACCTCCGCGCTGAATGCTGGGCCCTGCGTTTCGGCTGGGGCGCCCTGGGGTACTCGCAGGCCGATACCGCCGTGATGCAACTGGCCTCGGTGGTCGGCGTCTACGGCGTTACGTGGCTCCTGGTACTGGTCAACGCCCTGCTGTACTTCACCGTCACCCTTCCCGCAGATAGGAGCGTCCGCCTCTGCTGGCTGGCCGGCTCGCTCCTGGTCGGGGGGATCAAGCTCTCCGAGAGCCTCTCGCGGAAGCGCAGCGAGCGCAGAATCGAGCGCCTTCTCCGCGCCGCCTGCGTGCAGGGGGAGGAAGTGGCTCCGGAGCAGTACGAGGAAGCGGCGGCGACGTTGGGCCATGTGGAGCTGATGGTGCTTCCCGAGTACGCCCTCCACGACGACCCTGCCTGGGACATCGCCTCGGCGGAAGTGTTCTCGCGCATCGCCCGCCGGCACCGGGCTTACCTGCTCTACGGCTGCCTGCGCCACACAACTCCGCAGCAGGCCCAGTTCTTCAACACCGCCCTGATGCTGTCGCCCGATGGCAACCCGGCCGGTGAGTACCGCAAGCGTAACCCGCTGCCGTTCTTCAACGACGGCCTGCCCGGACACGGCTCGCAGCCCATCACCACCTCCATCGGCCGGATCGGTGTGGCGGTCTGCTTCGACGGTGATTTCGAGAAGCCCTGTCGCGAGGTCACGGCTCACGGGGCGCAACTGCTGGCGATCCCCACCTTCGATTCGCGAACATGGGGCGACGCCATGCGCCGGCAACACGAGGCCTTTCCCCGCTTCCGCGCCGTCGAGACGGGAATGTACGTGGTCAGGGCCGCGAGCAGTGGGTACAGCATGGTCGTGGACCCGAAGGGACGCGTGCTGGCACGGGCGCGGACCACGGAACCGGAGGCCATCCAGGCCCGGGTCGGCCTGCGCGAGGATCTCACCTGGTACGTGCGCTGGGGTTGGCTTTGGCCGCGGGTATGCCTCGCTGTCTCGGGCTTGCTCGCAGCCATCTCAATGATGTGCCGGCGACGCCGCTGCCCTGCAACGGCGGTGGTAACGGCGGGGTAACGGCGGTGGTAACGGCGGTGGTAACGGCGGGGTAACGGCGGCGGGAACGGCGGGGTAACGGCGGTGGCAACGGCGGTGGCAACGGCGGTGGCAACGGCGGTGGCAACGGCGGTGGCAACGGCGGCGGGAACGGCGGTGGCAACGGCGGTGGCAACGGCGGTGGGTACAGCAGATACGGCAGATACGGCTGACTGCCGCGGCATCGCTACCTGGGCCTCACCGCCGCCCAAGAACCCGCGAACTGCTCCCGTTGCCGTCCCCGCGGTCACTCCCGCCGTTGCCGTCCGCGCCGTCACTCCCGCCGTCACCCCTGCCTCAGCCACTCCCCGCTCGTGAGCCACCCTTCCAGGGCATCGATCTGCAGCAGCGGCTCAGTGATGTCCTGTAGCAGGTACGAGAGCTTCTCCTCAGGCGCCACCTTGCGCTCCATCGCGTCGACGCGGCAGAACATCCAGCGGCATCTCAGCAGATCCGGCAGCGCCTTGAGCTCCTGGGGTTGGGGCGCGATGTGGGCGCCGTAGCCCGCTCCGAAGGCGCCGATCCACTCCTGTCGGAGGTTGAACGATTGGGTCAACGCCACGATGTCGCCGGCCTCCGTGGGGAGCGATCGCTCGCCTCCGAAGAACAGCACCCCGTCGGCCAGGTCCACCATGCGCGGCCCGCGGCCGACCCAGTCGAAGTCGAAGACCCCCACCACGTCTGAGCCGGAGAACTTGAGGTTCGCCGGGTGGTAGTCGCCGTGGATGATGCACTGCGGCAGCGCCCAGTAGGCGGCGTCGGGCAGGCGTCTGCTCAGCCCTTCGGCGACATCCATCAGTTCCCGGATGCGGGTCTCCGCGTTGCCGTCCCCCGTCCGTCGGGCTTCCTCAAAGGCCCAGCGAAGGCCGCGCAGGATCGCGGAGGGGGCGTGCAGCCTCACGGGCCTCTTCCCGTCGCCCGGGTCGAGGCTCTCGGTCCGCCGGTGAATGCCGCCCAGCACCGCACCGGCGGCTCTGATCTGCTCCACGTTGCCCGGCACATGGTCGTCGCCCTCGATCAGTGGGTACAACTCATACACGTCTCTATCCCACTGCAGCCAGCGGCTACCGTTGCGCGTCCTGACCGGCGGCGTCACCGGCAGCCCGGCCTGGTGGAGGCGGCGGATCACCTCGTGATCGAAGGTCAACTGCCCGCGGGAGCTGTAGCGGGGATTGCGCAGCTTGAGAAAGTACTGCCCCTTCTTGGTGACGACGATGACGGCTGGGTTTGCCGTACCGGCTCCGGGTCGGATGAAGAGTACGGGGCCGGTGTCGTAGGCCTCCAGGGCGGCCTCGGCGTCACGCCTGGGTATGGCGAGCTTGTCGTTGGACATGGTAGAGAAGACGGACCTTTCGCCGGCGCAGACAGCGCAGTCGCCGGGTGTCGGTGCTCTGGAGCATGCACATCATACACGATGGCGAACCGCAGGGGAACGGCGGGGCGCCGGGAGGGGAGGAGGGAATGCGGATGGGGCCGGTGGAACCACGACGGACGGCAACGAGGAACGGCAAACGAAGGGGCCGGGCGTGCAAACGGCGCACACCCGGCCCCTTCCATGCGAAGGACGGCGGACGACGAGCGGCAGACGGCAATGGACGGGCGGCCGTCGGCGCAGGGGGCGCGCCTATTGCAGCGCGAATAGCCTCGTGGTGCGGTCCCCGAAGTCTGCGGTGAAGCCGCTCTCGCCTTCGGCCACGGTCTCGTGGCTGTAAAGGTCCCTGACCGTCGCCTCACGCGGCAGCGCGATCGTCCGGGGTCCGGGCTCCTTCACACTCACCGCCAGCAGGTCACGGGCCGCCCACACCACGTCGGGAGTGTCGATGTACAGGTGTACCCCCGCCGCCCGGGCGACGGCGCGTAGCAGCGGCGTCGGGAGCATGGGGGCCGAGGAGTAGACGGCCGTCCAGTCGCCGAAGTCCTTGACCACCAGCCCGGCCCGCCCGTCCGGCAGGCGGCCCAGTACCGTAGCCGCCGGATCGTTGGCAAAGCAGTACGGAGCCACCTCGCCCACCCCGTAGGTGGTGCCCACCAGCCCGTCGGTCAGCGCATGCTCGGCGTCAACGGTCACCTGCAGCCTGGCCGGCTCACGGGACACGCCAAGAGCGATGCCGGTGAACTCCTCCATGCCCGCCGGGTTGGGAAGGCCGTCTGTGTAGAGCCCGGGGTAACCGACGAAGAGCAGGACATGACCGTCGCGCTTGAGCGCGTCGACGGCAGCGCGGTTCTCGGCCGTGGGGGCGAAGCTTGTCGGGATGAGGAACGCCTTCCGGTTGGCCACTGCGGCGGCGTCGCCGATCAGGTAGTGCCCGACCGGCGCCCCGATGCGGTGGAGGGCCGGGAGCTGGGCCAGCAGCAGATGCGTGCCCAGGGAGTGACCGGTCTGCAGATAGCAGAGGCTGCTCTCATCTACCAGCAGAGCCATCTCGTCCACCGTGGAGCGGTCCAGGGCGACGGCCTCGGTGGCGGTGTCCACCAGCCCCCCGATGCGTGCCATCAGCTCCGGGGCATCGAAACGGATCCCGCCCACGTCGAACCACCAGTTGGCCGAGCCGGTGGTGATCGCGTGCGCCAGCTCCTTCTCCTGCTGGATGATGTCCTCGGCAACCGTCTCCGGCTTGCCCCAACTGCCGACCGGTCCGTCGGTGATCGATGTGCGGACGTCGTCCTCGTTGAACCAGATCTTGCCGTGCAGCTTCACGCTGTCGAGAAGCGACATGTAGTGACAGGTACCCTCGCCCCCCACCTGGCGGAAGGCGTAGCTGGTAGGACTGGTAAGGAAGTCCACGTCCGGGCAGGCCAGTACCTCGCCGAGAGCAAGGTGTCCGGCGTTCTGCTGCCGCTGCTCGCCACAAAGCTGCAGAACGTAGCCGTAGAACACCCCCACCAGCTTCTCACGGTTCGTGAATCCCTTCACGGCGGAGGCGAAGGTGTTGATGGTGTCGGCCACGAGGTGGGAGTTGTAGAGGTAGAAGTCGATGACATCCTGCTCCCCGGCCGGATCGCGCAACACTCCGAAATCCGACTTCTGCCGCCTGGCCTTCGGAGGAATGGCGGCCTTGTCGAAGGTCATCTCCGGGTCGCCCCAGGCGGCCGCGAGCTTCTCTTCGGTGGCGTACTTGTCTCGCAGCCACTGCCGGAACCGGGCCACATTCACCGGTGAGTAGTCCACCCATTCATTCTCGTTGGCCCCCCACATCATCCACTCCTCCGTGGTGCCGGAGGCGATGTGATAGCCCACGATGCGGTCCGCATACGGGGAGGCCTCCACATGCTCGATGAGCCGGCGCAGGCCCTCGATGGTATCCGTGCGCCAGGTCTCGGAGGCCCAGCTCGGAGCCGGCTTGCCCCCGGAGTGGATGAAGGGGACGTAGTTGCCCGATCCGTCGTCCATCAGGACGATGTCGTCGGGATGCTGCTCGCTCCACCACTTGGGCGCGTGCACGTATAGCCGCGGGAAGAAGTAGGCGTCCGGATTGGCCTGCAGGAGCATGAGCACGCGCTCGTCCAGTTGCGAGTAGTTGTACTCGTCGGGCGCCACCCACGTGGTCTTCGACAGCCCGTAGCCGGCCTCGGTGGGCGTTGCGCTGAAGGTGAACAGGTTCACCCCGGCCCGGGTGAAGTCGGAGAACACCTCCACGGTCGGGCGGTACGTGGCCCAGGCCATGCCGTTTTGGGGCTCGTCGTTGATGAAGATCGTCGGCGTGCCGTTGTGAGGCCGGACGCCGGCCACGGTCTTCCCGACCTCTCGCTGCTGGATGTCCACGGTGGCGACCTCCTCGTCGCTGGGCCTGCCTTGATACGAGATGTGTGCCTCGCCCACTACCAGCCTGACGGCGTGCCGGCCGCCGAAGACATATTGCGGGACCTGGATCGCGAAGCTCGCCTGGACCGTCTCCCCCGGGCTCACTGCGGTGAGCGAGATGTCGGTGACCGGCTTGGCGACGATGTCCCGCGTGTTGCCGACCGAGAACTCCAGGCTCACCCGGTCTTCCAGGCACGGCT